>CETH01029577.1_pt1 | contig 22204 bp, 18 predicted proteins | sample 361461 | NCBI WGS metagenome assembly CETH01 (sample SAMEA2622695, study PRJEB7988) | marine metagenome | isolation source: saline water (ENVO:00002010), including
AATATATTGATCGTTGTGAAATAAATATAAAATTATGGAACAAATTAGAGGAAGATATGAGTCCAATTCATGAGCAATCTTTAGCAAGAAGTCATGAGTATGCTTCCTATATTATTGATGGAGTAGTAAATAATAATGAAATTACAATTAATGCCAATGTAATGAATAATGGTTATATAGAGAACCTTCCTTCAAATTGTTGTGTTGAAGTGCCATGCATAATTAATTCGAATGGATATTCTCCACAAAAATTTGGTAAACTGCCCGAACACCTAGCTGCTTTGATGAGAACTAATATTAATGTTCAAATATTAACCGCAGAGGCAGCTTTAACTAAAAAGAAAGATACTATTTATCATGCTGCATTACTTGATCCACTTACAGCTGCAAACCTTACTATTGACGAAATCTATTCAATGACAGATAAAATGATTGAGGCACATGGTAATTATTTACCGGAATACAATTAAAAATAATTTAGATTAAATAGTTAGAGTCATTAAATCTTCACCAATTATTGGATCTTTCCCAAAATCTTTTTTTATAACTTTTTTTAATCTATTTTTATTAAATTGAGTTGGAACAAAGTGAGTTAAAACTAATTTTTTACTCTGAGTAATAAACGCTACTTTTCCTACTTGAGTTGAAGTCGTATGATAATTTTTAACATTATGTAAAGTTTCTTTGGTGCGCATCTTATTTGTTTGTAAAATTTCTCCTTCAATAAACACTTCATGAAGAAGAACATCTGATTTTTGTGCATACTTCATTAAATTTTCACATGGCTTAGTGTCACCACTTATCGTTAGTTTTTTGTTATTATTATTAAAGGTAAAACCATAAGCATATTTCACAGGCTTATGATCAACTTCAAAATATTTAATCTTTAAATCTTTTATCTTGATATTACCCAAAGAATTAAATTCATTTACATCAATTTGAAATGCCTTGGTTGATGCCCTTGCTTCATAAAAAATTCTTAATTTTCGCTCATCAGCCCACGCATCCATTATTTTGTTTACAAATTTTATTGTTCCTTTTGGTCCATAAATTTTCCATGGTTTTATTCTATAAGAATGCCATGAAGAAATAATCAATTGATATAAGTCAACCGCATGGTCAGAATGAAGATGAGTAAATAATAAGGCATCAATATTTGCTGATGATACTTTTAATTGATGAAGTCTTTGAGTTATACCAGATCCGCAATCAACTAAAATTTTAGCTTGTTTTGTAGTTATTAAGTTTGATGGTCCAAATCGTTTATGATCAACACTTGGACATCCAGTCCCAAGAAGTGTTAATTTCATTATTCGTCTAAGAATGTTTTTAGTTTTCTTGCTCTAGTAGGATGTTTTAGTTTACGAAGTGCTTTTGCCTCTATTTGACGAATTCTCTCTCTAGTAACACTAAATTGCTGACCAACTTCTTCTAGAGTGTGGTCACTATTCATACCTATACCAAAACGCATTCTCAAAACTCTTTCTTCTCTAGGAGTCAAGGAAGATAATATACTTGTTGTTGTATCTCTAAGCGAACTTTTTACAGCAGCTTCAATTGGTATAAGTGCATTTTTATCTTCAATAAAATCACCAAGTGAACTATCTTCTTCATCACCAACAGGCGTTTCTAAACTTATTGGCTCTTTTGCAATTTTCAAAACTTTTTTTACTTTATCAATAGGCATATGTAATCTATCAGCTAGCTCATTTGGAGTAGGTTCTCTTCCAATCTCTGCCATTATTTGCCTTGTCGTTCTTACGATTTTATTAATTGTTTCTATCATGTGAACAGGAATTCTTATTGTTCTTGCTTGATCTGCTATTGACCTAGTTATAGCTTGCCTAATCCACCATGTAGCATAGGTAGAAAATTTATAACCTCTCCTATACTCAAATTTATCAACAGCTTTCATTAATCCAATATTACCTTCTTGAATTAAATCTAAAAACTGAAGCCCACGATTAGTGTATTTTTTTGCAATTGATATAACTAAACGAAGATTTGACTCAATCATTTCTTTCTTTGCTCGATTTGCTGACCTTTCTCCTTGTTGAACGGTACCTACTATTCTTCTAAATTCTTGCAAAGGTAGTTCTGAAGCTTCTTGAATCTCTTTAATTTCATCAATTATTTTGTTAATTTCAATATGGTTTTTATTTATAAATTTTTCCCAGTTTTTATCATTTAACCCAAGTAAAGATTGTATCCAGTTTTTTTCAAAATTGAAACTTAGATATTGATCAATAAAACTCTCTCTCTTAACTCCCTCGTTTGTTGCAAGTCTCAGCATTCTACCTTCTCTTAAAAGTAATTTTTTATTTAGTTCGTAAAGAGACTCCATCAGAGCTTCAATAGTTGATGAATTAAAATGGACAGCCTTCATAGCTACAACCATTTCCTTTTGAATTTTTTTATATTTTTTTTCTAGTGATATGTATGATGGTGAGTTTTTTTTATCTGAATTAATTAAATCCATACTTGATTTTTGAAGTTTTTTGAATAATTTTGTTATATCATCGAAATCTTTTAGAACTTTAGGCTTTAGTTTCTCCTCCATAGCAGCTAGTGACACATTTAGACCTTCCTCATCATCATCATCATCGGTTACGTTATCGGAGTTTTCATTATCTTCACTATTTGAGGTTTGTTTTTTTTCTTCTTTTGATTTTTCTTTTTTATCAGAAGCACCTTCTATCAACTTAAGTGTATCATCTATCTTATTTTCACTAATATCAGACATATCATATGTTGCTTCAAGATCTACAATATCTCTTAAAAGCATAGTTCCATCTTTAATAGAATCTTTCCAGTTTATTATTGATCGGATTGTCATTGGGCTCTCACAAATTGCACCAATCATTTTTTCACGACCCGCTTCTATTCTTTTGGCTATAGCTATTTCACCTTCTCTGCTCAATAGTTCAACAGCGCCCATATCCCTTAGGTATAATCTTACTGGATCATCAGTTTTACCAGTCTGTTTTTTTTCCTCATCTGAACCGTCTTCATCATTTTTTGATTTTTCTTCCTTTGCAGCTTTGATTAATGCTGTAGCTTCTTCTTCAGATACAATTGTTATGTTGTTTGATTTTAAAAACTCTTCAACTTTTAATACATTTTCAGGAATTCTAAACTTTTTTGGAACAGCTTTTTCAATTATTTTTTTTGTATAAATTCCATCAACCTTATGCTTGTCTAAAAGTTTAGCGATTATATCTTTAATGTAATCATCGAAATTTATTATTTTTTTTGGTTTTTTTAAGATTTTATTTTTTATATTTTTTTTAGTATTTTTATTAAGAACTTTTTTAGTATTTTTTTTAGTATTTTTATTAACAACTTTTTTAGTATTTTTTAATGGATTTTTTTTCGTTTGTTTTTTTACTTTTTTCTTAATTAAATTTTGTTTTTTGGTTTTTTTCTTTATGATTTTCTTTTTATTCGATTTTGTTTTTTTAGTTAAAATTTTGTATTTTTGTAGAGCTGTTTTTGTTGAAGCCTTCTTTTTTACAGATTTTTTTTTCGTAGATTTCTTTTTTTTTATCATATCAATTATCTTCAAACTCTTCTTCTAACTCATTAGATATTTTCTGCAATTCTTCCCAGTTTAAAGAAGATGTGTTTTTTTCAAATGTAATTAGGCTTTTATTTATTTTTTTCAAATTTGAAAGCCTTGTATTTAAATTATCAGTGGATTCTTTTATTTCCTTTAGGGCAATTTCTGGCTCATATCCTGGTTTAGAATAAGGAAAAAGCTGATAAACACTCTCAACGGTTATTTTGGACTCTACAAAAGCTTTTAGATCATTATCAAATTCAGCTAGCAATAACTCCGGATTATTTGAATTATTTTTAGTATATTTTAATATTTTAATTATTTTTGTCTCAATCTCATTCAACTCTAATTCTTTAAATACTGTTTCGATGATTTGAGATCTAATTTGCTTATGATTTATAGCACTAGCTATAAAAGAATAAATCTGTTTTCTTTTAAGTGATGTAACTACTTTTGGGGTATTGCGTTTAATTTTATTATTTGAATTTTTAATTTTGTTAAAAAATAGAGATTTAAATTCACTTTTATAAAAATATTTGATTTTTCTATCTTTTATATTTTCAATTATATCATCAAGATACTTATCATAAGAAATTTTTTGATCTGCATCATCAAGTGATAATTGTTCACTAGATGTATTAAAAATAAAATTAACTAGTAAAGTTGGAGATTTTAATAATTTCAGAAATTTCTTAAATGAATTATTTTGAATAAAACTATCAGGATCTTTATTTTTTGGCAAATTTACAAACTGTAAAGATTTATTTGGAATTAAAAAAGGTAAGCTCATAATTGCAGCTTTATATGAAGCTCTTTTGCCAGCTTCATCCCCATCAAACATTATAGTAGGCTTATTCACATATCTCCAAGAAATTTTTAGTTGCTCTTCAGTGAAAGAAGTACCTAGTGGGGCAACAACACTTTTTATATTATTTTGATGTAAAGATATAACATCCATATAACCTTCACAAATTAACAAATTATTTTTTTGTCTTGCCACACCTTTAGCTAAATTTAAATTATATAACATGCTTCTTTTTTTAAAATGTTCACTTTCGGGCGAGTTAATATATTTTGGATTAGAATTATCTAATACACGTCCACCAAAACCAACAACATTGTTTTGAATATCACTTATAGGAAAAATTAATCTTTTATAAAAAAAATCTCGTAAATTATTATTTTTATCTTTCTTGACTAAATTCGTTTTTAATATGTCTTCATCTTTAAAGGATATACTTTTTAAATATTCATATAAGGAGCTTTCTTGATTATAAGAAAAGCCTAATCTGAATAATTTAATTGTCTCATCTTGTAGGCCACGTTTTTTGAGATAGTCGATACATTGATTATTTTTAAAAAATAAGTTTTTCTCAAACCATTTGGTTGCAGCTTCTAAAATTTTTAAAACATTATTGTCCTTTTTAGTATAAGATTTATTATTAAAATTTATTTTTATAGCTGCTTTCTGAGATAATTCTTTAACGGCATCTAAAAAGGTATAGTTATATAATTCTTGGTAAATTGTAAAAATATCTCCCTTTGCACCACAGCCAAAACAATAAAATGTTCCATTATCATCATTAATTTTACAAGATGGTGTTTTTTCACTGTGAAAAGGGCAACAACACCAAATATCCTTGCCCTTCTTAATTAATTTTGTTTTTCTTTCTAATTCTGATGAAATTAATATTTTTGATTTTATATTATCTATATCAATTTTATTAAAAGCCATTAACTACCAAGTTTTGATTTTGCTATTTTACCTACTAAACTCATATCCACTTCTCCAGAATAAGTACTTTTGATTAAACCCATCAGTTTTCCCATATCTTTTATAGATTGGATGCTATTTTGTTTTATGCACTCATTAACAATAACTTCAGTTTCTTCTTCAGTTTTTTGTTTTGGCAAGTAATGATTTATTATATTGATTTCTAGCTTCTCTTTTTCAATCAAATCTTTTCTATCTGCTTTTTGAAATTGCTCGATTGAGTCTCTTCTTTGTTTGATTAAGCTTGTTAATAAAGATAAAATATCTGAGTCACTTATAACTTCATTATTATCTTTGGATCTAGAAGAAATATCCTTATCTTTAATAGCGCTTTTAACTAATCTTAAAGTATTAATTTTTACTTTATCTTTGTTCTTTATTGAATGTTTATAATCTTCGTCAATTTGATCTCTTAAATTCATAAATATTTACCCTTTAGAATCGATAAGTTTAATTTTAATCATTAATATAACTGTTATTGGTAAATTCAACTAATCCTTGACTAAAGTTTTTAAAATGCCTAGTAAACCATCATTTCTTAACAAATAATGCAGAGGGATAATATAAAAAATCAACATTTACGCCCCCCCTCAGCTGCTTTAATTTTTGATAATGGTGAAATATTGTTGGGTAATGGACTAGGAGCACTTAAATCCGTTATAGCTGAATTATGCTTTAATACATCTCAAACAGGCTATCAGGAGACATTAACTGACCCATCATATGCAAAGCAAATTATAACATTTACTTTTCCACATGTAGGAATTGTTGGAACAAACAATGAAGACTTGGAGTCAAATAAAATCTATGCAGAAGGATGTGTTATAAATCAATCTGTTGAAGAGTTCTCAAACTGGAGGGCACAAGATAGTTTAAGTTCTTTTCTAAAAAATAATAATATTCCAGCAATTACAGGTATCGATACGAGATATCTTACGAGAAAGTTATCTTCTGAAGGGGCTCAAAAAGTTGCGTTAATTCATTTTGGTGAAAAAAAAGAAGATTTAAAGAATTTACGACAAAAGTTAAAACATTGGGACGGTCTTGAAAATTTAGATCTTGCTACTTTAGTTTCAACAAAAAATGAATACCAATGGGATTATGGTCTGTGGAAAAATGATTTTAATAAAGAAAACTATGAAGAGTTTCCAATTGTTTGTCTAGATTTTGGTATTAAACATAATATTTTAAGAAGTTTAAAAAACCTAAAGTTTAAATCAACAATCTTACCAGCCCTGAGCAATATAAAAGAAATTTTAAATAAAAAACCTAAAGGTATATTTTTATCAAATGGTCCTGGAGATCCTGATGCTACTATAAAATTAATACTTCCAACTATTGAAGAAATTATCAATCTTAAAATTCCTACGTTTGGTATTTGTTTAGGTCATCAATTAGTAAGTCTTGCCTTAGGAGCAAAAACTAAAAAAATGCATCAAGGTCATAGAGGCGCTAACCAACCTGTTAAAAACTTAATAAATAATACTGTTGAAATTACATCACAGAATCATGGCTTCGAAGTTGATAGAAATAGCTTACCAAGCGAAATTCAAGAAACACACATTTCTCTTTTTGATGGATCAAATGAAGGTATAAGGCATAAAAATCTTCCTGTGTTTAGTGTGCAATATCATCCGGAAGCAAGTCCTGGACCTCATGATAGTTCATATTTGTTTAAAGAATTTTATAAATTAGTTAAGACCCGTGCCTAAAAGAAAAGATATTAACAAAATATTAATAATTGGAGCTGGCCCAATTGTCATAGGTCAGGCTTGTGAGTTTGATTATTCTGGTGCACAAGCTTGTAAATCACTTAAAGAAGAAGGTTATGAGGTAGTTTTAGTAAATTCAAATCCAGCAACAATTATGACTGATCCTGATTTATCTGACAAAACATACATTGAACCAATTACAAAAGAATTTGTTGAGCAAATAATAGATATTGAAAAACCAGACGCTTTATTGCCAACAATGGGAGGTCAAACTGCTTTAAATGTGTCTATGGAGCTAGCTAAATCTGGCATACTTAAAAAACACCAAGTAAAGATGATTGGTGCAAATCCAGATGCTATAGAACTGGCAGAGGATAGACAAAAATTCAAAGATGCAATGAGAGAGATTGGACTGAAATGTCCAGAGAGTGTAATTGTAGAAGAGCTAGAAAAAGCCCTTAAAGTTAAAGAAAGACTAAAATTACCTTTAGTAATTAGGCCAAGTTTTACATTAGGAGGAACAGGTGGTGGAGTTGCATATACCGATAAAGAGTTTTCAGAATTATGCCAAAGAGGATTGAGTGCAAGTCCAACAAATCAAATTTTGATTGAAAAATCAGTATCAGGTTGGAAAGAATTTGAAATGGAGGTTGTACGTGACCATAAAGATAATTGTATAATAATATGCTCAATAGAAAATATAGATCCTATGGGTGTTCACACTGGAGATAGCATAACAGTAGCACCATCTCTAACATTAACTGATAAAGAATATCAAATTTTGAGAAATGCTAGTATCAAAGTATTGCAAAAAATTGGAGTAGATACAGGAGGTTCAAATGTTCAATTTGCTATTAACCCTCAAAATGGAGAAGTAAATGTTATTGAGATGAATCCTAGAGTAAGCAGATCATCTGCCCTAGCTTCAAAAGCAACAGGTTTTCCAATTGCAAAAATTGCTGCTAAATTGGCAGTTGGATATTCCTTAGATGAATTAAAAAATGATATAACTAAAACCACTCCCGCAAGTTTTGAGCCAACTATTGATTATGTTGTAACGAAAATTCCAAGATTTACTTTTGAAAAATTTTCTGGAGCAGACTCAAATTTAACTACATCTATGAAATCAGTTGGTGAAACCATGAGTATAGGTAGATCTTTTAATGAAAGTCTTCAAAAAGGATTTAGTTCTCTGGAGTATGGATTAGATGGTTTAGATGTTCCACAAATTAATTCTGCAAATAGAAAAACAATAATTGATGAATTAAAAATTCAATCCTCTCAAAGATTATTAACAATTGGCCATGCTCTTCGTTTAGGTATCAAACCTAAAGAGATTAATCATATAACTAAATATGATAATTGGTTCATTGATCAGCTTAAAAAAATAATTAACATTGAAAATTTAGTTCTAGAAAACGAATTAACAAAAGAAATAATTCTTTTGGCTAAACAAAATGGTTTTACTGATAAAAAAATTGCAAAAATAAGAAATAAAAAAGAAAATGAAATAAGAAAACTTAGACATCAAAATAATATTAGGCCTATTTTTAGATTGGTAGATACTTGTGCGGGAGAGTTTAGCTCTAAAACGCCTTATCTTTATTCTAGTTATGATTGGAATTTTAATAATAATCCTTTCTGTGAGTCTAATCCAACTAAAAATAAAAAAGTAATCATTTTAGGTGGAGGACCTAATAGAATTGGACAAGGAATTGAATTTGATTATTGCTGTGTTCATGCAGTGTATGCCCTTAAAGAAAAAGGAATTGAAACAATAATGATCAACTGTAATCCAGAAACTGTATCAACTGACTATGATACAGCTGACAGATTATATTTTGAGCCTCTAACGACTGAGAGTGTTTTAGAAATATATAAAAAAGAAGAAGAAGTTGGAGAGGTACTTGGAATATTTGTTCAATTTGGAGGACAAACTCCTCTTAAAATCGCAAATGAACTTGAAAATGAAGGTGTAAAAATTCTTGGAACAACTACTGAGGCAATAGATTTAGCTGAAGATAGGGATAGATTTAGTGAAACATTAAAAAAATTAAATATTCAACAACCAAAAAATGGTTTTGCAAAAAATCTTAAAGAGGCAACATCAATTGCCAATGAAATTGGTTATCCTGTTTTAGTTAGACCTTCATATGTACTGGGAGGAAGAGCAATGGAAATTGCTTATAATGAAATTCATCTTTCAGCTTTTACTAAAAGTGCACTAGAAGTTTCATCAAATAATGTCATTTTAGTTGATCAATATCTTGAAAATGCTACCGAAGTGGATGTAGATATTATTAGAGACATTAAAGGGGAAACTTTTATAGCTGGAATTATGGAGCATATTGAAGAAGCAGGCATTCATTCAGGCGATAGTGCTTGTTCTTTACCACCCTTTTCAATATCAACACAGGCTCAGAATACCATTAAAGAATGGGTATCAAAAATAGCTGAAGAAATAAAAGTTGTTGGGTTAATGAATACGCAATTGGCTATAAAAAACCAATCTATATATGTCTTGGAGGTAAATCCTAGAGCTAGCAGAACAGTTCCCTTTGTTGCAAAATCAAGAAGCATACCTATAGCAAAAATAGCAGCCAATGTAATGACTGGAGATCTTTTAAAAGATATTCTTAAAAAATTTAACATAAAAGATTTACAAACATTTAATGTAAAAGAATCAGTATTCCCTTTCAATAAATTTGACGGTGTGGACTTAGTACTAGGGCCTGAAATGAAATCAACTGGAGAAGTTATGGGAATTGATGATACTTTTTTATCTGCTTTTGCAAAAAGTCAGATTGCTTGTGGAACTATTTTACCTTCTAAGGGAAAAGTTTTTATTTCAATTGATGATCAAAATAAAAAATTTATTTTAAAAATTGCTAAAAAATTATTAGAATTAAGCTTTAAAATTGTTGCAACAAAAGGAACCTCAAAATTTCTGAAAGAAAATAATTTAAAAGTTGAAACTATCAATAAAGTAAAAGAAGGTGGACCTCATATTGTAGACTCAATCAAAAAAAATCAGATTGATCTGGTAATTAATACAACTAAAACTCAAGGATCAATTAGAGATAGCTATAGTATTAGAAGAACAGCATTAACTTACAATATTCCTTATTATACAACTATTCCAGGTGCAAAAATTGCCGTAGATACTATTGAGCACTTGAAAAGCAACTCTCTAAAAGTTAAAAGTTTGCAAGATTTAATCTAAATATATTGACTTAAAAAAAAATTATATCATCATAGTTTTATGAATAAAATACCGATGACAGCAAATGGTTATGAAAGTCTTCAGAATGAGGTTAAAAAATTACTTAATGAAGATAGACCAAATATTATAAAAGCCATAGCTGAAGCTAGAAGTCATGGTGATTTGTCAGAAAATGCAGAATACCAATATGCAAAAGAACAACAAAGTTTAATTGAAGGAAAAATTGCAGATCTTGAAAGTGCTATAAGCAGGGCTGAAGTGATTGATGTAAAAAGTCTAGAAGGTGATGATATAAAGTTCGGAGCAACAGTTGAAATTGAAGATGATGATAACGGAGAAACTATAAAATACCAGATAGTTGGAGAATATGAATCAGATATTAAAAATAATAAACTTTCAGTGGGCAGCCCTCTGGCTAGAGGTTTAATCAATAAATCAGTTGATGACGTGGTCGAAATTAACAGCCCAAAAGGACAAAAATCCTACACAATTAAATCAGTAAAGTACATTTGAACTTTAATAAACTAAAAATATGGGCTGTTACAGATGGCTCCCAAGGAATGATTAGTCAAGTTTTAGGTTTATCAAAACAAATAAGTCCAAACATCAGACAAATAAAAATAGATCTTATTTTCCCTTGGAACAAACTACAACCTGGTTTTCTACCAATATATAAATGGATATTTAAAAACAAAATGCCCAAAGATGAGGAACCTGATATTATAGTTTCTTGTGGAAGAAAAAGTGTCTACTTTTCTCTTTATTACAAAAAAAATTCTTATAATCTTATTAACATACATATTCAAAATCCAAAAATATCAGCAAAAAATTTTGATTTTATAGTCAGCCCAAATCATGATAATTTTTTTGGAAGTAATGTTCTAAATTCTGTTGGAGCATTACATCAGTTTAGTAGATCTAATAAAAAAGTTAATACAAAATTATTAACATGTATAGTAGGTGGAGATAATCAACATTATCATTTTGGGCATAAGGAAGCTAATAATCTTTGTGAAAAGCTTTTAGAATTAAAAAAAAATCATCCTAGTTTTGATTTAAATATAATTACCTCTAGAAGAACATCTATACAAATTAAAGATGTTATTTATCAAAGATTAAAAAATATTGCTAATATTTGGAATGGCGAAGGTAAAAATCCTTACGAGGAAGCTATTCAAATGTCATATTTATTTATTGTTACCTCTGATTCAACTTCCATGATAAGCGAAGCTGCTATATCAGGAAGGCCAATTTATATTTTTCACTTACCTTTTAAAAGAAAAAGCATGAGAATATCTAGTTTTCATGATGAGTTTAAAAAGTTAGGCATAACTAGGGATATTAATATGGTTAATCATCTAGATAATTGGGAATACAATCTATTGAGTGAATCAGAAAGAATTGGTAACATTATTAAAAAAAGAATAATAGAAGATAATTTATGAACTTGGATAATATAAACTCTGATAACTATCCTTTTAAGCATTGGGAAATAACAAATTGTTTAAATGTTGAAGCATTGGATGAAATTTCATATTCAAAGATACCAGATGGTGATCGAGCTTATGACGGTACAAGAGCAGCTGATCATACAGGCCAAGGATTGGATGGTAAATTAAGACTTTTTTTAGATTTAAGTAATTGCAAATTTTATCCTCATTTAACCAAAGTCATAAAAGAGCTTCAAAAAAAACATGTTCATAAAAAAATAGGTAACCTATTAAACAAAGATTTAGCCAATTCTTTTGTAAGATTAGAAATTATTGGAGATAAAAAAGGTTTCTGGCTAAAACCACATAAGGATATTCCTGAAAAACTTATGACTATGATGATTTGGGCTAATCCATATCAAGAATCAGAAAATTTAGGAACTGACCTTTATGATAAAGATTTTAAGCATATAAAAACAATTAAATATTTACACAATAATGGATATTTTTTCTCTTCAGGTCAGGACACTTGGCACGGACTTGAGTTGAAAGAAATTAAAAAAGAAAGACGCTGCATACAAATTAATTATGTTTCCTTTAAAACAGACTGGCCAGTTGAAAATTGATTTACATACACAATATTTAAAATATGAAAAAGGAAATAGAGACGGATATATTAATTATAGGTTCAGGTCCGGCAGGCTACACAGCAGCAATTTATGCAGCAAGAGCAAATTTAAAACCCCACCTTGTTTCAGGACTAGAACCTGGAGGACAACTAACAATTACGACAGATGTTGAAAATTATCCTGGTTTTGGAGATGTGATTCAAGGCCCATGGTTAATGGAACAAATGAAAGAACAAGCAGTAAAAGTTGGAACAGAATTTCATCATGATATTGTTAATAATGTTGATTTTAACAAAAATCCTTTTCATGCTGAGACTGATTCAGGTATAGAATTTATATCTAAATCAATAATTATTGCGACAGGTGCGCAAGCAAGATGGCTAAATTTAGAGTCAGAAAATAAGTTTAAAGGTTTTGGAATTTCTGCATGTGCAACATGTGATGGTTTTTTTTTTAAAGATCAAAACATAATTGTAGTCGGGGGTGGTAATAGCGCTGTTGAAGAAGCTCTTTATTTAACAAACTTTGCATCTAAAGTAACATTAGTTCATAGACGTAATAAATTGCGTGCAGAAAAAATCCTTCAACAAAGACTTTTAAATCACCCTAAAATAAATGTTATTTGGGATCACGTTGTTGAGGAATTTATAGGATCAGATAAACCTCTTTCTCTTAAACAAATTAAACTAAGAAATGTTAATAATAAAAATGAAAAAATAATTAATGCTACAGGAGCATTCATTGCGATTGGCCATGATCCAGCAACATCTTTGTTTAGCAAAAAAATCAAAATGGATAATGAGAATTATATTATTACAAAACCTGATAGCACTGAAACAAATATAAAAGGAGTTTATGCCGCTGGTGATGTTAAGGATAAAGTATTTAGGCAGGCAGTAACTGCTGCAGGCATGGGTTGTATGGCTGCTTTAGAGGCTGAAAAATATATTGCAGAAAATTATTAGCCTTGACGGGCTTTCATTCTAGGGTTTTTTTTATTAATGACATAAATTCTACCTTTTCTTCTAACAAGTTTGCAGTCTTTATCCCTAGTTTTTGCTGATTTTAAAGAACATCTAACTTTCATAATAAAAGGGCTATTAAATTCTATGCTTTAGTTTGTCAAACATATATTTAAAATAGCTTAATATGAGAAAAATTTACAATAATGGTAGATCAAATATACTTGCAAATAACGCAATGGTAGCTACTTCACAGCCTCTTAGTTCTCAAGAGGCAATAAATATACTTAAAATTGGTGGTAATGCAGTTGATGCTGCAATTGCCGCTGCAGCTGTTTTGTCAGTAGTAGAACCAGGCTCTACTGGTATTGGTGGGGATTGTTTTGCAATTGTTAAAATGGAAAATAAAAAACCAATTTCAGTTAATGGATCTGGTATTAACCCCAAATATTCTAATCTCAATTTTTTTAAAAAAAATAAAATTAATAAAATTGGATTATTAAGTCCACATTCAGTAACAATTCCAGGAGCAGTAAATGCATGGTACGAAATGCATGAAAAATTTGGAAATTTAGATTTTGAACAATTATTTATTACAGCAGAGAAATATGCAAGAGATGGTTTCCCTATTCATGAGATAGAAGCATATCATTGGAAAAAAAATGAAGAGAAATTAAAAAATAATAAGATAAGTAGAAAAGAATTTTTAATTAATGATCAAGCTCCAAATTTTGCCTCAAAATATAAAAATAATAAATTGGCAAATACCTTAAAAATTATTGGAAAAAAAGGAGCTAAAGGATTTTATGAGGGTGATATAGCTAAAGATATGGTTGAAAGCCTGCAAAAGCTTGGAGGGTTTCATACCGAAGAGGATTTTTATAATCAAAATACTATTTTTTCTGATACATTAGTTTCAAAATATAAAGATAATTTTATAAATCAATGCCCACCAAATGGACCAGGGGTAATAGTTCATTTAATGATGAAATTATTAGAAAAATTTGATTGGAAAAATATCTCTTGTTTAGATTATCAAAGGTTTCATGTTCAAGCTGAAGTTACAAAAATATGTTTTGAATTAAAAGAAACTATGCTCGGTGATCCAAATTTTTCAAAATTTAATTTTGAGGAATTAATAACTGAAATGACAATTGACAGAATGTTTAACAAAATAAGCTTAGACAAAGTTTATGAAACAAAAAAAGCTTATGTTACATCTCATCCAGAAACAGTCTATTTAACAGTTGTTGATAAAGATCTTAACGCTGTTTCATTTATAAATTCAATTTGTCATCAATTTGGAAGTGGTATTTGCTCAGAAAACACAGGTATATTATTTCAAAATCGAGGTGTTAACTTTAGATTAGAAGAAGGTCATCCAAATTGTATAGATTCAGGCAAAAGGCCGTTACATACAATAATTCCTGGCTTATTAACAAATGTCAATGATCAAACTGTAATGTCCTATGGAGTTATGGGTGGACAATATCAACCAATTGGCCAAGCACATGTATTGCAAAATATTTTTGAATTTGGAATGAGCATTCAAGAAGCAATTGATACTCAAAGGGCATTTGCATTAAATGGAAAACTGAAAATTGAGAAATCATTTTCTGAAATATTAATTAAGAAACTTGCAAATCTTGGTCACGAAATTGAAATCGTTGAGGATGCAATAGGCGGTGGTCAAGGGATTATCATTAATAGAAAAGATGGAATTTTAATTGGTGGATCAGATCCAAGAAAAGATGGATCAGCAATAGGTTATTAATTATACTTTACCAAATACATCATTGTATTGATTATTCACTCTTACAAATGTCGTGCACTTACTTAGTTGTTTTAAAGTTGGAGCTCCAACATAGGTACAGCTACTTCTAATACCTCCTAAAATATCTTTAACTGTTTTATCAAGAGAAGACCGATACTCGATTCTTACTTTTTTACCCTCTGAAGATCGATAATCAGCTAATCCACCATAGTGTTTTTCGTTGGCCTCTTCAGAGCTTGAACCATAAAACTCTATATATTTTTTTCCATCACTATTAATAATATTACCACCACCTTCTTTATGTCCAGCCAACATACCTCCCAACATTACAAAATCTGCTCCAGCACCAAATCCTTTAGCGACATCTCCAGGGCTTGTACATCCTCCATCAGCAATTATATGGGCACCCAATCCATGAGCAGCATCTGCACACTCTAATACTGCGCTAAGTTGAGGATATCCAACTCCTGTTTGTATTCTTGTTGTACAAACACTACCAGGACCAATTCCAACTTTAACTATATCTGCTCCACTTAAAACCAATTCCTGTGTCATATCAGCGGTAACAACATTACCAGCAATAATAGTTTTTTTAGGATGTTTTTTTCTTACTTGACTTACAAAATAACTAAAATTTTCGGAGTAGCCATTTGCTACATCAATACAAATAAATTGAAATTTTGGATTTTTTTTTAAAAGATTATTTAATCTTGAATAACTTTCTTTACTTGTACCACAACTAAAAGCAACATAATTATTTATCGACTTATTTTTTTCTAAATATTTTATGTCTGACTCATTATGTTGTTTTGTTAGGGCTGTCATCATATTAAAAGAGGCTAATTTAGAGGCAACAGCAACTTCCCCTACACCATCCATATTTGAAGCAATTATTGGGATTCCTTCCCAATTTAATTTTGAATATTTGAATTTATATTTTCTTTTTAGATCAACTTCACTTCTACTTTTTAATGTACTTCTTTTTGGTCTAAAAAGAACATCCGAATAATCTAGTTTAATTTCTTCTTCAATTCTCATATAATATTTAGTGTATTGTAATAAATAAATTACTGATTAAAACAAATATAAATAAACAATTATGAATATAAAAACCTTAATAAATCAACACAAATCAAAATTTGACAAATTTTACAATACATTACTTAAAAAAAAACTAAACCGCAGTCAATTATCTAGATCCATGATGTATAGCTCAATTAATGGAGGTAAAAGAATTAGAGCATTTTTAGTTTCTGAATCCTCCAAATTAGTAAATTTGTCAGAACAAAATTCAATGATTATATCCTCATCTATAGAGTCAATACATGCATATTCATTAATACATGATGATCTTCCAAGTATGGATAATGATGATTTTAGAAGGGGGAGACTTAGTAATCATAAAAAATTTGGTGAAGCAGCTGCAATATTAGCTGGAGATGCACTTCATGATTTAGCATTTCAATTGATATCTGAAAATTTAACGAAGATAAGTCCCAAACAAAATCTAAAATTAATTAGTTATTTAACCCAGTGTACGGGTTATGATGGTTTAGCTGGTGGGCAATCTTTAGATTTACTTTATGAAAACAAAAAATTAAGTAAATCAAAAATAATTGAGATGTACAATAAAAAAACTGGAAAATTATTTGAATTCTCTTTTGCTGCACCATTTATAATTCAAAATGAATCATTGAAAAGAATTGAATTTAGTAAAAACTATGGATCTTTATTCGGAATAGTTTTTCAAATAACAGATGATATACTTGATGAAATTGACTCCTTTAAAGAGATTGGAAAAACACCAGGAAAAGATAGGAAACAGGGCAAGAGAACATTATTAAGTATTATAGGTAAAAAAAGGGCAATAAATTATTGTGAAAGGTTAGTTGATATTTTCATTAAAAAAAATAAAAAACAATTAAATTTTTATCCAATTTTAAAAAATATTCTTTACGAAAATATAAACAGATTAAAATAGAAATTTTTTAGCAATACTAATTCCAGAATAACTTGAAAATGCAGTTAGTGATCCACCCCACAGCATATCTACAAAAACAACGCTGGGCGACCAACCTTTGACAGTTGCCATATTTGTAAGATTATAAGTCCCATAAGCAACTAAACCAAAAATAAACGCTTTAAATAAAACAGCTGAAGAATTATCAGAATTTAACGAAGGCTCAATAACAACAACACCTAATCCAAAAACATATATAATATAGAACAAGACTGCGGCCCACATTATAGGTTTGTCTAACAATAAGTGGCCAATATTGGGTCTATAAAACGATTTTACGGCAAAACTTAGCCAAATTATATCTATTATTAAAAAAATTAAAGCAGCAATTAAAGTCGAAGATAAAAGAATTTTCATATAGACTTATGTAGATTTTATTTTTAAATTTCAAGAATTATTCTAAAATTAAATTTAATTTTTAAAATAACCTAACAAAGATCAATATAAAAATGATAACTTTTTTAATTCCTACTTTTGAAGAAAAAGATAATATTAGTATTTTAATAAATAATATTAACGAATTAAAAATTTCACATCCTTATACATTTTTTTTTATAGATGATAATTCCAATGATGGATCAAAAAATATTTTTAAAAAAATTTCATCTGATAATAATAATGTAAATTATTTTATAAGAAAAAATAAAAAAAAAGACTTAACAAAATCATTATTAGAGGGTTTAGAAAAAGTTACTTCAGAATATGTTTTTATTTTAGATTGTGATTTACAGCATGAATTAGAAAAGATACCAAATATGATAGATTTAATCATGAATCAAAAATATGACTTAGTAATTGGAAAAAGAGATTTAAAAAATATAAAATCTAAAACTAGACGTTTCTTTACAATAATTGGTACAAAGTTTTCATATTTAGCAGGTATAGAAAAAATTGAAGATCCTTTAAGTGGATTTTTTATAATTAAAACTAATTTATTTAAATCGTTATCGTACAAAATAAATAATTCAGGGTTTAAGATTTTAATTTCAATTATTTTTTATCTAAACAATAATAAAAATATTTGTGAAGTTCCAATAAAATTTAAAAATAGAAAATTTGGCTCAAGTAAATTTTCTTTAAAAATAATTTATTTGTTTATAATTCAAATATTATTTTTAAGATTTCAAAAAATTAAAAACAATGATAAATATTAAAAAAATTATAAATAATATCTATTTTTTATTTTTTATTATCTTAATTTTTTTTATTAGACTTCCTATTATTAACATTATTGATTTATTTTACTTTTTAATAATTATTTTATTATTTTTTTCTATGACTAATCAAAAAAAACAAATTAATTTTTTAATTATAATGATTTTGATTTTATGTTTTTTTATAGTCAATAAATATTTAAATAATAATTATATCAAAGAAAGCCATGGTATTTTTTTACCAAATAATCAAAACATCAATCTATACCTTAATGAAAATCATAATATTTTTTCTTTTCTTATTAAAGAATTTAATAATAGTTATTCAAAAAATGATCTAATATGTGAACAAAGATATTTAGATGCAAAATGCTGGAAAGATATAAAAATTGAAAATATATATTCTAAAAGTTTTGATAAAATAGATTTTAAGAATAATAATTATTCACGAAAAATAAATTCAATAAATTATAAAAACTTTTCTGAGTCTAGAATTGGCTCAATAAATTCTTTAAGATATAATTGGTTTACTAATCCTGACACCTGGTTTGATAAAAAAGCTGAAAATAAAATTAAAAGAATAAATCCTCCTTATATTATCAAGTATGAGTTTGAAAATAACGCTTTTGAAAATAGTCAATTTTGCTTCAAAGGCAACGCCATTATTTATAATAAAAAAAATAGAAATTATATAAATTTAAATAATAAAGAAACAAATTGCTTATACATAAAAAGTGAACAAGAAATTATATTTTATAATTTCAACAATAATTTAGAGGTAAAATTAAAAAAAAGTATTAATTTAATTGTAGAACAGTATTCGGTAAATTTAATTAAATTAATAATATTAATTATAATTCTATATTTAACAATTGGTAAAATTAATTTAACAAGATTCGTTGATTGTTTATTTATTATTTCAATCTCATCAATTATTATTTTTTATAATATATATACAAGAAGTGAATTTTCTTTTGGCTATGCCCCACTGCAAGGTGGAATGGATGGAATAGCTCATGAGGGTTTCGGGAGAATTATTTATGAAAATTTTTTAAATTTTAATTTTTATGAAGTTTTCAGAGGTGGTGAAAGTATATATTGGTTTATGCCAGGATTAAGATATTTCGCTGCACTAAATAAATTTTTATTTGGAGATACTCAATTTGGTCTTTATCTTTTATTAATTTTTTTTCCTATTTTATTTTATTTTTTCTTCTTAAATTTTTTTTCAAGAAAAATTTCTTTGTTTATAATTAGTATTTTCATATTAATTAAAATACCTCACCTAGGTTTTTCATTTAGTCATTATGTTATAAATATGCTTACACTATATCCAGAGACATTGGCTATTATAATGTTTTTAATTTCTATGTTATTTATGTTACAAAAAAATTATATCATGTTTGGAATTTGTGCTTCTTTAATGGTTTTTTTGAGACCTAACTTCTTACCTGTATATGCGTTTATGAATTTTTATAGTTTTATTATTCTAACAGAACAAAAGAGACTTAAAAATTTATTTTTTTTATTTATTGGGAGCTCAGTTATTTTAGTTATACCAATTCATAATTATTATTTTGGTAAAGCTTTAGTATTATTTGTAAACATAGATGATACATTTACATTACTACCTACTAACAGGAAAGATGTTCCATTAAGCGATTATGTTTCGTTGATTTATTCTTTAGAGAATTTAAATAAAATATCTAATCATTTATTAAATTTTCTTACAACAGGTATGAAAAATGAAATTGTTTATATAATTAATTCAATTTTTTTATTTAACTTATTTATTTATTTTATTATTAATTTTTATAAATTTAAATATCAATCTGTATTTTTTTGCTATTTAGCAATTTTACAGATTACTCCATCACTTTTTCACGCAAATACAGGAAGATATGTTCATTTTAGCTGGATGTTAATTACTATTGCTAATTTATTTATATTAAAGGAATATATTAGAATAATTAAAAGATGGTGGGTGCGACAGGGATTGAACCTGTGACCCCTGCCGTGTCGAGGCAGTGGCCAGTGTTTGTAAAACAAACACAGCCAACAAATCAGCGAAGTTTTTTCCTTCCCAATCGTTTTGAAATAAACATTTATACAAGAGTTGTGACACCATTGTGACAAGAATTTTCAACTAAGTTTAACTTGGTTTTAAAGGCCTCCTTCTAAGGGGGCACCCAAAAAATACAGAGCCTCACAACATAACTTAGAAGTTTTTTAAGTAAAATTTAAGTAAAACTATTAACTTTTAATAGTGTTTAGTTAAATTATAGACTGAATGCCTCTTTTTCGACTAAAATTGATCGTTTTTTTGATGTACTTAATGATTTCTTTTTTATTCCAGTTACTGATTTTTTGTAGTTTGACTTTGAGTTTTTGGATAGATTCTTTTTAATTTTTATAATTGAACCTTTGTATTGTGGTAACCACTTCGCTTGAGCAACTAACATTTCATCAATCATCTGCCAGACTTCTTGAGTTGAGCAGATTGTACTTACTAACGGATCTTGTAAAACAGACAATTTTAATAATTCTGTGTCACCTGTTATGGCAGCTTTTACAGCCATGCGTTGAACATCAATTGAGGTTCTACATAGGGAAGCACATTGTATAGGTAGAGAAATGTTTTTTGACATTTGTAATCCATTCTTGGACACATTCCCAGTACTTTCGATTACACAATCCTCATCTAGATTAGATATAGTATCTTTATTAATTACATTAAAATGGCCTCTATATTTTTTTCCTGTTTCAATTGACTCAATGATATAACTTCCATGCTCTGATGATCGTTTGTAATTATTTAAATCAATACCTGACTTTTTTAAATATTTAGGAAAATCTTCAACAAACCAATTTCTTTTTTCATTACATACCCGTAAGTACCCTCCTGTTTCACCATGTATCCAATTAGATAAACTACTCCATTTTTTAACATCTTTCTGAGTGCGTCTATACCATGGTAAATATTCACTTAAATGACCATTACTTTCTGTTGAAAAAAAACCAAATTTATCAAGCACGTCAATTCGTACCTTTTCATCTCGAGAAAACTTGGGATGCTTATTAAGAGCTTTAATTAATTTTTCTTTAGTTATTTTACTGCCTTTGTGTTGGAGCTTTAAATACCAGGTCATATGATTAATACCGCTACAAGAATAATCCATTTCTCCATTAGGAATATTAAAAGCATCCTCGATTAATTTTGCACCACCCTGGACACCATGACATAAACCGATAGTATTAACTTTACCATATGTATTCGCAGCCCATGTATTCATTGCCATAGGATTTGAATAATTTAAAAATAATGCATTTTTTTTCGCATATTTTTTTATATCTTTACAAAAATCTAAAATAACAGGAATATTTCTTTGACCATACATTATACCACCTGCACAAATAGTATCACCAACACACTGATCAATTCCATATTTTAAAGGTATAGAAATATCTGTTTCAAAAGCTTTCAATCCCCCAACCCTAACACAATTGATAATGTATTTTGCATTTTTAATTGAATTTTTTCTAATAGGATCGATTAAGAGTTTTGTTGGTAAATTATTTGCATCAATATCTCTCTGAATTAATTGAGCCACCATCGTTAAATTTTTTTTAGAAATATCATGAAGTGAAATTTCAATATTTTGAAGTTTTTTTACTTTTAAAATATCGCGAACTAAAGTTTGAGTAAAGCCTACACTTCCTGCGCCTATAAAAGATATTTTCATATTTATTAATCATATATTTCTTTATCCAATTGACAAGAAAAGATTAATTTACATATTGTATTGTATATTTAAATTTAAATAAAATTATGAAAAAAAACAAATAAGTAAAACATTTTCAACCAAAAAGGCAGCTAAGTGCTAGGCAAGAAAGATTGAATTTGAAATTTTTTTTTATTCATCCTTTATTGATATTTATCTTTTTTCCAAATTATTGAGAAAATTAT
>CETH01047711.1_pt1 | contig 22198 bp, 18 predicted proteins | sample 361461 | NCBI WGS metagenome assembly CETH01 (sample SAMEA2622695, study PRJEB7988) | marine metagenome | isolation source: saline water (ENVO:00002010), including
CATCAATGAATTTAATTTCATTTTCCGTAAAATTATATTTTTTATACAAGATTTTATCATCTAACTTATTTTCGAAATCTTGTACTGGCGCAAGTCTATAAACATTTTTAGTAGCATGTTGTGTATTTTTAATCATTAATACAAGGAACCTAAAAAACTTAGTATGAATGTAACTGACAACATTTTCACAAATCTTTTTAGATTTAAAGGGACCAATTTGTAAATAAGTTTCAGTGCAAACTGATTTTGGTTCTCCGTAAAATGGTTTATTTAAAACTTGATAGGGAGTGCTATTTCCTAATCCATATGCCTCTGTTATATATACTTTTGGCTTATCTATTAAATCTTCGTTTATTTTTATTTCTTTTTTGTTAATAAATGCTACTCCACCATTTTGGTATAATTTTATACTGTTTTTAGAATTCAAAGTCTTGCCTCTGAAATTAGTTGGTAAGCCGTAAGGTTTACGCGGACTAACAAGTTTATCAAATTTATTTTCATTAAGTTCTAAAACTTTTCTTATTATTGAAACAGACTGGTTATACCTTATAAAAAAATTTAAATTTTTTTCTAACAAAGGTCTTTTTAAAAAGCTTTTTTTATTTTTAACGATATTTGTTATCTCACAATCACCTGAGTAGTCTTTTTCCCATAAAAAATAACAAACACCCCCCTCTATTTTTACTCCTGGAAAACAATCTGAAGAATTTGGAAAATCATAAATTTTAGAAATTCTTTTATCATTTAACATTTGTTCTCTAAAATCATCTAAACCTTTACCTCCTGAAAACCATCTTGAGGGAATAATCATTGTTAAATATCTTGGATTTAATCTCTTAGCAGTATCAACAAATTTTTGGTAGATTGGTTTTGCGCTTGCTACAGCGCCGCCATCACTCATCTGATAAGGTGGATTACCTATAATTACATCAAATTTCATTTTAAAAATATCGTCTATATCTTGCTCATGTATAAAAGAATAAGCATAATTTTCTAAAGTTTTATTTCTATCATAAAGTTGTTTATTAACACCACAATATTCACAAGTATTTTTTGAATTCCAATTATGTTCACTGTTAATAAATTTAATATTTCCCTCAACATCATTAAACTTAGAAATAGAAAATCCGCTATTAGCAACTTTTGAACAGTAAAGTGTCCTTCTTGATATTAATGAAGTTAACTCAGTAATACTTAAACCATAAACTTGATTTCTTAAAATGTGGTTAATTCTTTTTTCAAGGTTTGGTATTTTCTTCTCTAAGCCATCAATCAATCTTGTAGTAATCTCTCTCAAAAAAACTCCCGTTTTTGATACTGGGTCTAAAAATTTAATCTCTTCATTTTGCCATATTTGTTTTGGCAAATTATTTAACATCGATTTCGCAATTTCTGGTGGGGTAAAAACTTCGTCACTACTTAAGTTTGAAATGCAAGTTAAAATATCGGGATTATAGTTTTTTCTTAGTTCCATCTTTTAAAACTATATCCATAAAATGAATTAAAGGGTATTCTTTTATAGGGGATGGAATAATCACCTTTTCACCTAAATCTGAGAACAAAGTTCCTTCATCAAATGGTGCATAATCTATAAGATTTTTGAATTCAAAATCCCTTCTTTTAATTTTATCATTTATTAAACTCCACTCTGAAAAAATGATGGGTTTATTATTTTTTACTTTTTTAAGTGATAAAGCGTCAGCATGCACTAGATTAACTTCTAGAATATACTTTACGCATTCTAACAATTTTTTATTAATGTTAGATATAAATTTTTTTTCGTACAAATTTAAAAATTGATTAAACAGTCTTTTTCTAGCTGAAACAATATTATCTTCCAAAATATCTATTCCATAAATAGATGTAAAAATTTGAATTGAAAATTTTTCAAATTCATACTGATTTTTACTATAATTCTTTTCAAGAATATTTAATTTGAAATTTAGTACTTCTGTAAGAAAATTGCCATCCCCGCAAGCAGGTTCTAAAAATCTTGAGTCTAATCTTAATGATTCTGTATTAACTAAATTTAACATATCCAAAACTTCTCTTTTGGAAGTTAAAACTTCACCGAAATTTGCAACTCTACTTTTATTTTTAATTTGTTGATCTTTATTTTTCATTAATTTAATAAAACTTTAAAATTCTAATTATTATTTCACAACAATACTATTAGTAGCACAAGTATAATAGACATTAAAAATTCAAAAATGTACAAAGTTTTTAAAAAGCGTTATATTCAGTATATAATTAATCAAGAGACGAGAAACAGAACGCCCTTTTTTTATACTAAGTCGCAGTTATTTTATATTAAGTCGCAGTTACATTTAGCATTTTATGATTAAATATTAATTATGAAAACTTTAATACTCATAGGATTGACTCTAACAATCTTTTATATTCTTTTTAGGCCCATATCAAAAAAGGAGCTTAAAAAGTTTCAAAATAAAGATAATTGGTCAAATATGGGTTTTTAACAAAAGGAAAACAAAATGAAAAAATTATTTATGATTTTGGTAGTGTGTCTTTTCTCTAATGCAGCATTAGCTGGCTCTTGCCCTATGTTAGCTGGAAAAGTTGACTCTAAAATTAAAGCAGCTCAAAAGCTTCATGATGAAGGTATGGCAGCCCATTCCAGTGGTAACCATGCAAAATCTGAAGAGCTTTTAAAAAAAGCTTTAGATCTATTTAAAGGTTGAGTATAATTGGGGTTTAGGGCACCTAGCAACAGAACGCCCTTAAGATAATATGTCAGAGAAACAAATTGGATGGAAGTTTGATAATACCTACGCAAAACTTCCAGATAGTTTATTAACAAAGATAAAACCAACTCCTGTTAAAAGTCCAGAGACTGTAATTTTTAATCACGACTTGTCAAAAGAGATTGGTTTAGATTTTTCTAATGTTGATAATAAAGAAATTGCATTGATATTTTCTGGCAACAAATTACCCCTTGGAACTGAAACTATTTCACAGGCATATGCTGGTCATCAATTTGGGCACTTTACAGTGCTAGGAGATGGACGAGCTCACCTGCTTGGGGAGCATGTTACACAAAATGAAAGAAGAGTTGATATTCAGTTTAAAGGTTCTGGACCGACACCATATTCTAGAAATGCCGATGGTAGAGCTGGATTGGGACCAATGTTAAGAGAATATTTAATAAGTGAGTCAATGAATAGCTTAGGTATTTCAACAACAAGAAGTTTAGCTGTGGTCAAAACTGGTGAGGAAGTTACTCGTGAAACAAAATTAAAAGGAGCAATTCTAACTCGTATAGCATCAAGTCATATTCGAGTTGGAACTTTTCAATATGCTCTGATAACGAAAGATAGAAATAATTTGAATAAATTATTTAACTATACTATCCAAAGGCATTATCCTCATATTAAAAACGCGAAATCACCTGCTACAGAGTTGTTAAAGATAGTCATCGAAAAACAAATAAACTTGATTATTGACTGGATGAGAGTTGGTTTTATTCATGGTGTTATGAACACAGATAATATGACTATCTCGGGAGAAACAATTGATTATGGTCCTTGTGCTTTCATGGACACATATGACCCAAAAACAGTATTCAGCTCTATAGATCTTCATGGTCGTTACGCTTATTATAATCAGCCAGCTATTGCTAAATGGAATTTAGAAAGATTTGCTGAGTCTTTGATACCTTTAATTAACAAAGATGAAAATTTAGGATTAGAAATTGCCTCTGAGGTAATGAATTCTTTTACAGAAAAATATAAAAGAAGTTGGCTTGAAATGATGAAAAAAAAGCTAGGATTAATAGGTAATGATTTGAACGATCAAAATCTGATATTAGATTTATTAACGTGGATGCATAAAAATAAAGCTGATTACACTAATACTTTTTGTAATCTGATGAACAAATTATCAGTCAAAAATAAAATCTTTAACGATCAAGATTTTTTGATTTGGAAAAAAAAATGGGAAAAACGTGCTGCATTAAATGGCAATACCCTAGCCAACTCCCACGAAATAATGAAAAATGCAAATCCACTTTTAATACCAAGAAACCATATTGTTGAAAAAATATTGAGAGATGCAGAAGAAAAAAATAATTTAGATGGTTTGAACGAATTTTTAAAGGTCATGAAAGACCCCTACAAAACATTCCCAAAGATTGAAAAGTTTCAATCTACCCCACATACAAAAAAAGAAACTTACGTAACTTATTGTGGCACTTAAAATTTAAAACAATCTAAAAAAAAAGTTATTTTTTAGTCTTTTCAATAATGAGTCTCGGTCAGAAAAATTTGGTTCGTTTTTACTTGGTCTACTTTTCCAAACTGCATGAAAATGTTTTCTTTTTTTTAAAGTAAATGGAAGGATCGATTTTTCTTTAACATAATAATAAAGAGCTATAGATTTTCTGCTCTCTGTTTCTGGACACAGAACTGGATCAGGAAAACCGTGATTAGACTCAAAATCTGTTCTAAAAGCAACAACGTTATTTATTAACGGAGATGCAGAAAATTCTTTTTTTTTTACATTCTTATCCCACAGTTCAATTGAACCATTCCACTCCGCCTTCCAATTAGAATTTAAATATAAAAGCAAATTAATTACACGTTTTTGTTTAGACTTCCTTTTATAAATAAAATCACTGTGAACTTTCAAAAATCCACCTTTAAAAGATTGATGCATACCACCACCAGTCAAAGACCAATCTGGTTCTAAATTGGTTAAGTTGAATTTTTTCTCTAAAATATTTAGAAATTTTTTACTATATAAATTCTTAATTATTTCTTTAATAGTCGTTGGCATTTTTTCATATTGATTGAAAACAAGTTTAGTTTTTTGATACCTCTCATTTCCTGCATCATGTAATTGACTAAACTGCACAAATTCATTTTCTGCTTTTTTTGCAATTTCTATAGGCAAGAAATTGTTTAAGAAAAAATAAGGAAATGGATCCGACTTAACTGATATTCTATTTTTAATATTTTCAATTATATTATCGTAATTAACCATACATTGATATTACTAAATAAGTTCAAAAAGTTAAAACAAATAATTTATTAAGATTTATTTTATAACTGCATATGCAGTAGGAGAATTGGCCCAGCTAAACGACTTCAGTTTAATCTTTTTATTCTTAAAGAATTCATCTACTGCGTCAGACTCACCATGACCTTGTAAAGCATATTCATCAAAAACAATTATGCCACCTTTGGCCATTTTTTTATATAAATTTTTTAAAATTTCCAAAGTGCCGTCGTAATTATCAACATCTAAATATAACAAAGCAATTCTAGATCCGAAATTTTCATTAGCATATTTTTTGGTCGTCTTCTTTACATCACCAGCATAGAGTCTTAAGTTTTTAAAATCCCACTCTTTGCATTTTTTAAATAATTCTTTTTGAGTAATTGCGCCAGACTTGTGCCATCTAATTACCTTCTGATCTGTCTTAAATTTGGATTTGGTTTTAACTTTACTCCCAAAAAAATCGAATCCTACTACTTTAAAATTATTATTTGGTTTAAATAGTTTTAATAATTTTACCCATGTAAAAATTCCAGAGCCTTTGAATACACCGCATTCACAGATATCTCCAGGAACATGGATAATCTTTTTGAATAGTTCATATTTTGACAAAACTTTTTGTAATCGATCTACATTAGTATCTTTTAAAAACATGTCATAAATCTTATTTTGATCAGATTTCATATTTGGTTGCAGGTTTCAATTTTTTTTAATATGTTATGCTAATTTAAAATTAATAATATATATACTGTTTTTAGAAAAATATGAAAGATTATCATAAGGTTCAAAAAGATAGAATTAAGTATCACGCACAACCTAACAAAAACACGGTGCACAGATCATCCTTAATTGCTCCAGAACTTCCAAATGCAGATACTTGGATTGGTTTTATTAATCATTTTTTAATAAAAAGAAATTATAAGTCTGTAGCATTAAAGATTAGTGCGATTGGGGTTAACGGTGAATTGCTAGACTCTTCTACAATAGAAATTAACGAGCCAATAGTTTATTCAATTAATTTAAGTGAAATATTCAAAGGTTTTAAAGCAAAAAATTATTTAGTAGAATTTTTTTCAGAAAAAAATCTATTTATTCCTTTCCCAGCTGTAATAATTAGTCATCAGGGAAAAGATTTTTGTAATGTGGTGCACTCTTATAATCGTGTAATAAATGATATTTTCGAAGACGATCAGATAAACAAAACTCAAGTTTCAGAAGCATCATTTGATGTGAATATCAATTCTAAATACGACACATTCTTTAATTTATCCTCAGGAATTAGTGCTATAGATAATAAATTTTTAAAACTTAGTTATGAAAAAGATCAGAAGAAAATTTCAAAAAATTTGAAAATTAATGTTCCAAGACTATCATTTAAATCTTTTTACCTTTCAAAGATCTTCAAGAAAAATCTTGAGGGCGGTACAGTAAGAGTAAAACAACCTAAACAAAATTTATTTTTTGGAAGACTTTTTGCTGGTAAAATAAATAAAAAAACAAAAGCATTTAGTGCTAACCATTCGTACTATGATGTGTCAAAAAATAAAGAATATTTTTCATCAACTAAAAGTTTTAGGACATATCCATATCTGTCGAATTCTATAAATAAAATAGTTATGTACCCAATTTTTAGTCCTTGTAAACTAAATATACAATTAAAATTATTAAGTAAAAGTACATCGTTCTATTCACCAAAAATAAAATTTTCTTCAAACTCAAAATCACCTTTAAGTATTAATGTTAATGAATTTGTAGATTCAAAAAAACTGAAAGACGTAAGTGCCTTTACATTAATTGCAAGTAGCTTAGGGAAAAATATACCTACTAGGTTAAGTCATCAATTGATTTACGGCCAAAAATCAAATGTAAATCCGTTAAATTGTTCAATTAATGTATCTTTATATAATGACAAAATGTTTGTTCCAAAAAAGAAAACAGGTTTTGCTTGGGGTCAATTTATTAATCACAAAAATTACAATAGTAAAATTGGATTTTGTTTTGCTTCCCCTGAAAAAGATGCTGATAATTTATCAATTGATTTTTATAATTCAGATGGACTTTTCAAGTCAATTCAGAAAAAATTAAACCCCAATGAGTCAATAATTTTGAACGCTAATGAAATAATGAAAACAACTGATCAAATTGAATTCTGCTGGTATGTAGCAAAATGTAATAGGCCAGACCTTACAGCATATTCTGTTCATGGAAACATTTTATCAGGGAACTTTTCAGGGGAACATAATTTTTAAAAAATATATTTATCCCCTAAATAAATAAGCAATCCAAGTGATATACCAACTAATATCCAAAAATAATTTTCTTTCATGATTTCAAACTAGTAGTTTTTTTATATTTGGTTCAAAATAATTTGGACCTTTCATGACCTTGCCATTATCATCATAAATAGGCTTACCATGTTTATCTAATTTGCTCATATTTGAACTTTGAACCTCATCAAAACATTTGTCCAAATTTATACCGAACGCATGACCTGCTCCATAAGTTACGTACAAAATATCTGTAAGAGCATCAGCAACTTCAACCATATTTTTATCATCAATTGCAGCTTTTAACTCTGATAATTCTTCCTCAATTAAACTAACTCTAAGCTTTGTAATTTTCTCACTCGGAAAAGCTGGTGTGTTTTTTACCTCTTGGCCAAAAGTTTGCATAAATTTTTTAACTTTTAGATAATTGCTCATATTAACCTCAATTCTAATTTGTCTATATTAAAATAGAGTGTATTATAGGAAGAATCTTTTATGAAATATAGAACTGAATTTGATAGTATTGGAAAAATTAAAGTGCCTGGTGATAAGTATTGGGGTGCTTCCACTGAAAGATCTAATAAATATTTTAATATTGGTGATTTTCTTGTTAGGCCTGTTGTTATTCATTCAATCGCAATTATAAAAAAAGCTGCTGCCAAAATTAATGCAAAAAACGGAGATTTAGACCCAAGATTGACTAAATTTATAATAAAAGCTGCAGATGAAGTTATTAATGGAAAGTTAGATAAACATTTTCCTCTTAAAGTTTGGCAAACAGGCTCTGGCACTCAAACTAATATGAACGTTAATGAAGTGATAGCTAATAGAGCGATAGAATTAATGGGTGGAAAAATGGGTTCTAAAAAACCTGTACATCCAAATGATCATGTCAATAAATCTCAGTCAACCAATGATGTTTTTCCAACTGCGATGCATATCGCTATAGCCATTAAGTCTAAAGAAAAACTGCTGCCATCTTTAAAACTGTTAGAAAAAGAGTTGGCCAAAAAATCTAAAGAATTCAAAAACATAATTAAAGTCGGAAGAACTCATTTGCAAGATGCTACACCTTTGTCATTGGGTCAAGAATTTTCAGGTTATCATTTTCAACTAAAGAAATGTATTGAAAGAATTGAAAATGCTTTAAAAGAAATTTATCATTTAGCTCAAGGTGGCACTGCTGTTGGTACAGGACTAAATACCAAAAAAAACTTTGACAAAAGAATTGTAAAAGAGATAAGTAAAATAACTAAATTACCCTTTAAGCCTGCTATAAACAAATTTTCAGCATTGGCTGCCCATGATGAAATAGTTAATTTTTCAGGCACGTTGAACACTGCTGCAGTTTGCTTAATGAAAATAGCTAATGATATTAGATTTCTAGGATCAGGTCCAAGAGCGGGATATGGCGAATTAATATTGCCTGCAAATGAACCAGGATCATCTATTATGCCTGGAAAAGTAAATCCAACTCAGTCGGAAGCGGTAACGATGGTGTGTGTAAAAGTAATTGGAAATCATAATGGTATCACTATGGCTGGATCTCATGGACATTTCGAGTTAAATGTTTTTAAACCATTAATCATTCATAATATTCTTCAGTCTATTGAAATTATGAGTGACTCAGCAAAAACATTTAGCACTTACTGCGTAAAGGGAATTAAAGCTGACAAAAAAAGAATTAAATATCTTTTAGATAACTCTTTAATGTTAGTTACTGCTTTAGCCCCAAAAATTGGTTACGACAAAGCAGCTAGTATTGCCAAGGCAGCCTATAAAAAAGGAACAACACTAAGGGAAGAAGTAATTAATGCCGGACTAATTAATGAGAAGGAATATGATAAAATTATGAATCCGAAAGAAATGATAAAGCCAAAATAAAGTTAAATAATTTCCAAAATTAATTCTTTTATTTTTTTTTCTTTAAAGATGCCAAAAAAATTTTCATTAAATAATATTCTCTCAAAAATATTTTTAAAATATTTTAAATCCTCATTTTTATTTTTTAGATTACCGTCTACTTCAATCTTTCTAAAATTGATCTTTTTATTAATCAGATTTAATGAACCCTCATAATATAAATGCAAAATTTCCTTTTCAAAATTTTTTTTTATTGAAAACTGTTTAAAAAATTTTCTTTTATCAGATATTTTAAGCTTACAAATGAAATCAAATCTTGGGAATTCATCAATTAGATTGATTTCTCCCTTACAAACATTTTCTCCACCAGGTATCAAAGTCTTATCCTGAAATGTGAGTCTACCATAAGCTAAGTTTAAATTTGTAGAAAAATTATTAATTAAATTTGAACCAAATTTTTTTGATTTATATTTTACTTTATTTTTAATATTTAATTTTCTGATAAATGCCTTATTTTCAAATATTAAACTATTGAGATTTATTTTATTAAAAAATTCCTTACCAATCTCTGTCACTTCAATATCAGAACTAATGTAAAAAAAGGGACTAAATTCAATAATGCTATTGAAATTTGCTGAGAGATCTTTATTTTTGATATATGCATTGGATAATATTAAATGATTATCATCAATCTCAAAATCAAATTTAAATAGATTATTAGCAACTATTATTTTCGACATCCCTTTTTTTACACTATTAAGATTATCTTGTTTCAGAAAAAAATCAGCTTTAATACCTGTATTTAAAATTTTAAAATTAATCTCATTTTTTTTATTTTTAAAGTTAATTTTAAATTTTTTTTCAAAAATCTTTCCTGAGACGTTATTTTTCTTATAACCGTAATTTAAAATATTAATATCTTCCAATTTAAATAACAAATTTCCATCTTTTCTAAAGTTAAGATCTAAGTTTTTAATTTTTAACTTTTCCTCTAGCTCATTCATGTAATTCAACAAATTTTTATAATTTTCAATTTCAACATTAAGATTGGTGTCCATTAAGACTAGCTTTTTCGCACTAAAATCCTTTAAACTTAATATGTTTTTAAAATTCAAATAAATTTTTAAGTTTTTGGTTGAAGACATAATTGAACCATCCTCAATACCGAATTTTACATTTTTAAGTGTTAAATTTGGAAATGGAAAAACCTTATATTGGATTGAATTAATATTGCTTAATTCTAAAGCATACTCATCAAGTAGATAAGACTCGATGAGATTTTGTTTTTTTTGAAAATCAAAAAATTTTGGGATAGAAAAAAAAGTAATCGTAATAACAATTAAAAGTGCAATTATATACTTTAACATAAGAAAAAAACTTAAAGATTTAAATTGCCTGTTGAGAATTCTTTTAAAAAATTTATTAATCATTTTTTTTTTTTGTATCTAGTGTATAAATTAAATTTTTCAAATATGGAAAATATTGATAAATTAATTGATAGCTTAAACAAAGAGCAAAAAGAAGCAGTGCTGAGCACAGAAGGACCAAACCTTATTGTTGCAGGCGCAGGCTCTGGAAAAACCAAAGTTCTTACTACTAGACTTATTCATATAATAAATAAAAAAAAGGCCTGGCCCAATCAAATACTATGTGTGACTTTCACAAATAAAGCTGCAAAAGAAATGCAGAACAGAGTGATGAATAATATCAAAGGAAGTTCAAATGCAATTCCATGGCTTGGAACGTTTCATTCAATAAGTGTAAAGTTTTTGAGGCGACACGCTGAAGCTTTAGGATATAAAAGCAATTTTACAATTATAGATACGGATGATCAAAAAAAACTAATTAGAAATATTGTTAAAGCTGAAAACTTGGATGCTAAAAAATACTCACCTATGTTAATAATATACCACATTGATCAATGGAAAAATAAAGGATTACTTCCTAAAGACGTTAAGTTAACTAAATCTAATTCAATAATAAAATCAATTTTAAAAGTTTATGATATTTATCAAAATAAAACTAAAGATTTAAATGCTTTTGATTTTGGAGATTTGATTTTATTTTGTGTTAAATTATTTGAAGAACATAAAGATATTAGAGAAATTTATAAAAATAATTTTAAATATATATTAGTTGATGAATTTCAAGATACAAATTTCATTCAAAACAAATGGCTAAATCTATTGGTGAATGAAAAACAAAATATTTGTTGTGTTGGCGATGATGATCAATCAATATATAGTTGGAGAGGAGCTGAAATTAAAAACTTTTTAACTTTTGATAAAATTTATGAAAATTGTAAAGTTTTCAAATTAGAGCAAAATTATCGATCCACAAAAAATATATTACAAACGGCCTCGGTATTAATTTCTAATAATTCAAACAGAGTTGGTAAAAAGTTATGGTCTTCTGCAAATCAAGGTGAATTAGTCAAATTAAATTGTTATAAAACTGGAAAGGATGAGGCTCAAGGTGTTAGTGATATAATTGAACATAATTTAAAAAAGAAATATTCTTTGAATGATGTGTCAATACTTGTAAGAGCAATATATCAAACAAGAGAATTTGAGGAAAGATTTTTACAAGTAGGTATCGGTTATAGAGTTTTAGGTGGTATTAAATTTTATGAACGAGCAGAAATTAAAGATGCTGTTTGCTATTTACGAATAATAAATCAAAAATTTGATGATTTAGCATTAGAGCGAGTAATTGGCTCCCCAAAAAGAGGTGTTGGAGAAAGTTCGATTAATCAAATTTACCAGTTTGGAAACAAAAATAAACTTTGTTTAGAGGACTCAATTATTAAACTTATAGAAAGAAATGAGTTTAAACCCAAAATAAAGTCTTCCTTGTCACAACTAATCAACCTGATTCATAAATGGAGAAAAGAAATGTTAAATATGAAACATCATGATCTTCTTAAGTTAGTTTTAGATGAGTCTGGATATTCAGCAATGCTTAAAAACAAAAAAGATTTAGAAAATGAAAATAGGCTTGATAACTTAAAAGAATTGTTAAGAGCTATGCAAGATTATGATAATGTGCAAAATTTTTTAGAGCATGTTGCGCTAGCAACTTCTGCAGATCAAGATTGGGATGGGGCAAAAGTAAATTTAATGACTATGCATGCTGCAAAAGGATTAGAATTTGACGCAGTATTTTTACCGGGGTGGGAAGAAGGATTATTCCCTCACCAAAAATCTCTAGAGGAAAAAGGCGACTTTGCATTAGAAGAAGAAAGAAGATTAGCATACGTTGGTATAACTAGAGCAAAGAAAGAAGCATATTTATCTTTTGCGATGAAAAGAGCATATCATGGCGATTGGATGGATGCTTTACCCTCTAGATTTATTAATGAAATACCTGATGAAAGTGTTGAAAAAAACGAAATGGAAATTGAAAAAAATGTTGATGATTTTGATTTCAATCAAGACAATTCTATAGAGTTTGATGAAGGGCACAGAAGTCCAGGATGGGATAGATATAAAAAAAATAAAATATTAAAATGGAAAAAATAATTAAATTAAGAAATTATTTAAAGATTTTTAACTTGGATGGTTACATAATTCCTAAAAACGACGAATTTTTTAACGAATATACTTCATCAAATAAAGATAGACTAAATTATATTAGTAACTTCTCGGGCTCATTTGGACTAGCACTTATTTTAAAGAAAAAAAATTATTTGTTTGTAGATGGAAGATATACACTACAAGCTAAAATACAAAGTGGCGCAAATTTTAAAGTTATAACTATTCCTAGTAAATACCCATCAGACTTATTTAAAGGGAAAAAATATTTAATTGGATATGACCCGAAGCTACACACCAATAAGATGTTAGATATATTCTTTAAAAAGACTAGTTTTAAACTCGTTCCTATTAAAGATAATTTAGTTGATAAAATATGGGTAAAAGCAAATACGATCTCTTTAAAAAAATATTATGTTTTACCCAAAAAAGAAGTTGGTCAAAGTAACAAATCTAAAATTAAAAGATTGTCAAAAATATTAAAAAAAAAAGGAGTTGATTATCATTTTGTTACTTCAAGCGAAAATATTGCTTGGTTACTGAACATAAGAGGTTGGGATTCAAAGTACTCACCTGTTCCGAATGCTTATTTGATAATAGGTTCTAATAAAGATATTCATCTATTTTGTAATTTAAAAAAAATTGACGTTCAATTTAAAAGGGCTCTTAAAGGTGTTCGGATATCTAAAATAGAAGATGCAGATTTTTTCTTAAAAGATTTTAAACATAAAAAAATTTCTTTAGACTCAGCGACTTGCTCTGTTTACTTTGAAAATATTATAAAATTAAACAATAAGTTAATCAGCTACTCAGATCCAATTTATTTAATGAAATCAGTAAAAACAAAAACAGAAATAAAAAATACGATTAAATGCCATATATATGATGGAGTTGCATTAACAAAATTCTTGTTTTGGGTTAAGAAAAATTTTAAGAATAAAAAGATTAATGAAATTAGTGCTGAAGAAAAGCTTTTGAAATTTAGAAAAAAAAATAAAAATTTTAAGTTTCCTAGTTTTCCTACAATTTCAGGGGCTGGGCCGAATGGAGCGATTATTCATTATAAAGCGTCACAGAAAAGTAATAGAAGGTTAGAAAAAGGAGATATATATCTAGTCGACTCAGGTGGGCAATACAATTACGGCACCACTGATGTTACAAGAACAATCTCATTAGATAATAATAGTCAAAGAATAAAGAATATTTTTACAAAAGTTTTACAAGGTCATATTGCTGTAGCTAGTTTTAAGTTGAAAAAGAATACAACTGGCGCCGAAGTCGATGCTGTAGCGAGAAAACCTCTTCTTGAAATGAATTTAGATTATGCTCATGGCACAGGTCATGGAGTTGGGTATTTTTTAAATGTACATGAAGGACCACACGCGATATCAAAAAAAAATAAAATTTATTTTGAAGAGGGTGTAATAGTTTCAAATGAACCTGGTTATTACGAAACAAATAAATTTGGTATAAGAATTGAAAACTTAGTTAGAGTTAAAAAAACAAGAGCAGGTTATTTTTTTGATAATTTAACAATGGCACCTATAGACAAATCTTTAATAAATAAAAAAATGTTAAGACAAAATGAAATACAGTGGTTAAATGAATATCATTCAGTTGTTTATAAAAATCTCAAAAAATTTATGAATAAATCTGAGTTAAATTATCTGAAAGAATCTTGTTCAAATATTTAAAATTTTATACCAATCACCTTCTTTAATTATTTTCACGCTTAATTTCTTAGCGCTTTCAATTTTCTTTTTTGTTGGTTTGGAATTACCAATGACTAAGATATTCAATTTTTTTGATACTGAACTCAAAACTTTGCCCCCGTTAACTTCAACTATCGACTTTGCTTCCGATCTACTCATCTTTTCGAAGCCACCTGTAAACATAATAGACTGATTAACAAATTTTCCTTTTTTATTTTTTTCTTTAAATTCTTTTATATTTAGTTTTTCTATAAATTTTTTTACTATTTCAGCATTTGTTTTTTTGGAAAAAAAATTATTAATCGAATCAATTTGAGTTTCACCAATACCATCCAATTCTACAAGGTTTTTTAATATTTGCTCTCTTTCCTTGTCATCAAATAGATTACTAAATTTAGATATTTTTTTAAAAAAACTTGAGAGAATTTTTGCGTTTTCCTGTCCTATATGTCTTATTCCAATAGAAAAAATAAATCTATCAAGATCGATGTTTTTTGATTTATCAATTGCTTTCTTTAAATTATCTATTGACAAGCTTCCCCATCCTTCAAGGCCTTTAATCTTTTGATAATCAAGTTTAAAAATATCAGAAGGTTTTTTTATTAAGCCAAGATCCCAAAATTGATCTATTACTTTTTTTCCTAAGCCATCAATATTCAAGGCATCTTTAGATACAATATGTTTCAATTTTTCTTTTGCAGTATAATCACAGTCATAACCTCTTGAACAACGTCTAACAGCATCTTGCTTTTTAGTAGACTTATTCATTTCTTTGTAAGTTGGTGATCCACATAAACATTGTTCTGGAAAAATAAATTTTCTACTGCTACTGTTTCTTTTTGAAACATCAACAGAGATTACTTGTGGAATGACATCTCCTGCTCTTTGAATAAGCACGGTGTCTCCTACTCTGATATCTTTCCTGTTAATTTCATCCTCATTGTGTAAAGTCGCATTAGAAACGACTACACCACCTACTGTTACAGGATCAACTTTTGCAACAGGTGTAATTGCACCGGTTCTTCCGACTTGAATAACTATTTCTTTTATTTTTGTTACAGCTTTTTCCGCTGAAAATTTATATGCTATGGCCCAGCGAGGAAAAGTGGAAGTATTGCCTAATCTGGACTGTAGTTTCAAATTATTAACCTTAAAAACTAATCCGTCAATATCATAATCAAGAGAAGAGCGTATCGAGTCGATATATGAATATCTTTTTTCAATTTCATTTAAGTTTTTGACTTTCTTAATTAAGGGATTGGTAGAAAAACCCCAATAATTTATTTTATCTAAATACTCTGATTGTGTTTTAAATATCATAGGTTCAACAGCGCCAAATCCATAAGCAAAATATTTTAGTGGAATTCTAGAAGTTGCTTTAGAGTCCTTTTGTCTTAATGAACCACCTGCAGCATTTCTAGGATTAGCAAAGTTTCCCTTAATTTTTTCGAAGTCCCTCTTCCCGATGTATATTTCTGCTCTTACCTCAAGTAAAGAGGGAATATCTTTGCCCCTAATTTGTTTAGGAATTTTATTTATAGTTTTTAAATTTTCGAGAATATCTTCTCCGGTAGTTCCATCCCCTCGGGAGAGACCCTTTTTTAAAATGCCATCTTCATATATTAATGTTGCTGAGATACCATCAATTTTAGGCTCAGAGAAAAAATCAATATCTTTTTTATTATTTAAAAAATTATCTATTTTACTGATAAAATCTTTCATATCGTTATTATCAAACGCATTCGATAAAGAAAGCATTGGTTTTAAATGCTTGATCTTTTTAAATTTATTTGATGGTGGTGAACCTACTGATCGACTTAAGTTTAATGTTTTTAAGAACTGATTTTTAGCTTCTAAATCTAAAACTTCTTTTTTTAGATTATCATATTTGGCATCTGAAATTAAAGGTTTATCTTTGTCAAAATAAAGTTTGTCATGTTTTTTTAACAATTTAAGTTTTTTTTTATATAGATTGATAATTTCCGACTTTTGAGTCATTGGTCTACTTTATTTTATCTAAAATTTTCTTAAAAAAAGTTTGATCTTTTTGCTTAATTTTTTCTTTTTTTACAATCTTGTAGTCTTTATTTAACAGTTTATAAGATTGTTCGAACCATTCGCTTGAATTGTAATTGTATCCAAGAACTCTAGCGTAATTTTGAGCCTCGTTTTCTAAACCGAGATAATAATGTATTTCAACCAATCTATGAAGGGCTTCTTCAATAAAAACTGTTTCTTGGTAATCGTTAACAATCACTTTGAGTCTATTAATTGCTGGTACCCATTTTTGGGTGGAAATATAATATTTAGCAACATAAAGTTCTTTTGCAGCTAATTGATTTTGTATTAAATCCATTTTAAATTTTAGATCAATTGCATATTCTGAATTAGGGTATTTGTTCAAAAAAAAGTTTATTTTTTTAGTTGCTTTAAGCAAAGGTTCTAAATCTTTTTTTTCATCTGAGATTTGTTCATAATAAACTAACGCACTGAGATAATGAGCGTACATTACATTTTTATCTGCTGGATATTTTCTAAGATATCTCTCTAAGTTTTCTAATGACTCATCATAAAAATTTATGCCGTATAAAGCATAGCTCGACATAATTGCTGATTTAGCTGCATACTCCACAGTTTCAAAATTTAGTTCAGCCTCCGAAAATTTTTTATTAGCATAAAAATAATCCCCTTTTGAAAATGCCTCAAAACCTTCAGAATATACTTGGTAAGGATCTACTTTTTTTTGAAGCTGTATCTCTACTTCATCCTTTTTTTTAGCACACGATATATTAATAAAAATAAATATAAAAATTATAATAATTTTTTGAAACATGAGCCCATTAATAACAAATTAAGATGAAATGGTAAATTTTAATGATGTTATATGCTGATTGCTACTGGGTTTTTATAAGAATTTTGAATTTTATTCTGGTTATTTTTCGAATTATCAAAGCTCCAGTTAGCTTTATCTGAAAAGAATTTGTTTAATAATTTATTTGTCAGGGCATGCCCGCCTTGGGATGTTTTAATATGACCAAAAATTCGATTACCAGACAACATAATATCCCCCAAGCAATCAAGTATCTTGTGATACACAAATTCATGTCTATTTCTCAAACCATCCTCATTTAGAATTTTGTTTCCTTGGACAACTATTGCATTATCTAGTGAACCTCCTTTTGCTAATCCAATGCTTTTTATATTGTCAATATCCTCATACAAACAGAAAGTTCTGGAGTTATAAATATCTGTTAAATTATCATTACTTAACTTAAACTCTTTTCTTCTAGTTCTAATTAATGGATTTTTATAAACTATCTCAAAATCTACTATCAAATCATTATCAAGTGGTTCAATTGAAATAAATTTTTTCCCTTCACTAATTTCCACTTTCTTTAATACTTTAATAAATTTTCTAGTTTCAGTTTGCTCCTTTACACCAACTGATCTTATAGCATCGACAAATTCAACAGCTGATCCATCCATTATTGGAATTTCTGGAGCGTCAACTTCGACTATTGCATTATCAATTCCTTCACCAAAAAAAGCAGCCATCAGATGTTCAACAGTCGAAATTGTTGCACCGTTTTCATTTTTGAGTTTAGTGCATAAAATCGGTTCAACAACGTTTTTGAAATTTGCATCTATTTCATTGCTTGTTTTTAAATCTGTTCTTTTAAATGTAATTCCTGTGTTGGGCCCAGAGGGTTTTATTGTTAAATTAACTTCCACACCGTTATGAAGGCCAATGCCCCTTAGCTCAATTGTTTCGCTAATAGTTTTTTGTTTTGAATTTAACATCTCGTTTTTATATAGAATTCATTTTATTAAATTAAAACAACAAATGTTTCAAAAAAAAACAAGTTGCTAGCCAAATAGTGACTTGAAAATCCTTGTAATTAAAGAGTTTTTTGTTTGAGTAATAGGAATGGCTTCTTTTTTCCATCCAAAAATTGATAAATTTACTGCACTCAAGATCAATAGTTCTTCATTAAAGTTATCTAAAAAATTTACTTTTAAGCTTTTATTTTCAAAGAAATAAGTTTTAAAAATTTCTTCAAAATTAGTTTTAAAATTACTGTCTTCTATTGAGATATAAATATTATTACAATTATTTTTAAGGTATTTTAAATTAATATTAAATCTATAAATCATGTCCAAAATTTCTTCAACTCTTGCGTAAACTATATCTTGTATGAGTTTTTTTCTAATTTTTCTAAAATTTTCATTCGTAAAATATTTTTTATCTAATATTTCATCGTCTTTAACTAATTTATTATTAATAAAATAATAATCAGATAATATCTTTTTAATTGTTTTATGATCTAAAGAACACACTTTAGAAATATCATTAAGAATTATTTTTGATCCAAAATTGAATTTTTCTTTAAATTTAAAAGAAGAATTTTCAAAATAATTTATTTGAGAAACATCTTCGTTTATCTTGATAAAAAAGAATGTTTCGGTATCAATGTTTTGTTTTATTAATTGAGTTCCTTCTATAAACCTTTTTATTAATATCTTTTTTACATTTAAATTGTTTTTATTAAATAAACTTCTGATATTTCTTAAATCATTGTTTTGAATTAAAAAAAATGAAAGTTCATGATTGTAAAAATTTCCAAAAAGTCCTATTGGTAAATTTTCAGTTTCCTGACCATCAAGAACACTTTTTGAGTTAAAAATATGTAAAATTGTTTTATCCTTTTCGTGTTCTATGACGCTAGATTTTAAAGAATTTAATATATAGGTAATGTTTTCTTTTATTAATTGAGAACCGTTTAGTTTTTTAAACCCAGATAAATTTAAACAGGTATAATCAAAATTATCAATCAAGATTATTACATCTTTAAATACATGCCCTAATTTATCTTCGAGCATTAATATATTTTTTTTAATACATTCTTGAGCTTTATTTATATCAGTAAATTTATTATTATTTATACCTTCGCTAGATGTAATTATTTTTTTGACAATTTTTAGTTTTTGATTTTCGTTATACTCAGCAGCTACAAATATATAATTAAAATTGTTTATCTCTACTATGAGAATTGGAGAATCAAATTGCATGTATTAGTTTAAAATAAGTTGTTCCTTAATTCTATAGTCAAATATTTTATACTTATCAAAGTTAGTATTCCCTTGGGATAATAAAAAGTTTTTAAGACTTGGTAAGTAATTATTTATAGGTAGTTTAACTACTTTTTTATTTCGTAGTATTATATCCCATCTACCTGACTCAAAAAAATAGAATTTTTCAACGTTGTTAATTGGAAAATTGATACTTAAAATATCTTTATAAAAAGAATAAAACTTAGTCTCTCCACCAAAAACAATTGGCAAACTTTTAAATAATTTAATTTTTTTAAAAATGATTATGTCACCTCTATCAGATATATAATATTTCTTTTTTTTATTTTGCAAAATTGCTATAGGTTTTTTTTCAATTACGTTAATTTTAATTGTATTTGGATAGATTTTTTTTACACTAAAGCTATCGATAAAATCTAACTCTTTTAAAGATCTATGAATTTCATCAATATTCATTAAAAAAAGATTTTCACTTAACAAAAAATCTAATTTTTTTTCAATTTCGTCAGAAGAAAGAATATAATTATTTTCTATTTTTATTTTTTTTATATTTAAATTTGAGTCAGTATTGAAATTGAAGTTTGGAGTATATGAGGTAAAAAGCATTAATAAAAGAATTAGACCTAAAAGCTGTTTTTTCATCTATCTGTGCTTGCGTTTAGCAAAATCTTTTCAATCAAGTTCTCAAATGATATTCCTTTGTAATTAGCTATTTCTGGCACTAGCGATAAACTTGTCATGCCAGGCTGTGTATTTATCTCTAAAAGATAAAATGTGTTTTTATAAAACTTAAAATCTGATCTTGTCACGCCTTTACATTCGAGAGCATAATGAGCTTTTTTCGCAATTCTCATCACTTCATTGTATTTTAGTCTGTTTAGGTTTGCGGGCATAATATGTTTTGTGTTAGCTGATTTGAAATACTTAGCTTTATAATCATAAAATTTTCTTTTTGGTTTTAGTTCAATTGCGCCTAGAGGAATGCCGTTTAGCACCGCAACTTGAATTTCTTGACCGCCAATATAAGGCTCCAAAATTAATTTTTCATGTGACCTAAAAAGTAATTTTATTGATAAAATTAAATCTCTTATATTATTACATATTTTGACACCAATACTTGAGCCCTCATTAGTAGGTTTTACAACTAATGGAAATAATAAATTATTTTTTTTTGTAAAAAACTTAAGTTTTGACACGTTAAAATCCTTTTTTTCAAGTACAAAATATTTTGGGGATTTGATCTTATTCTTTTTAAATATTTGCTTCGAGATAACTTTATCCATTGCATTATGAGAACTAATGACTCCTGAATGAGTATAGGGTATTTTTAAATACTCAAAATAACTTTGAGCAACTCCATCCTCACCTTCTTTGCCATGTAAGGCGTTAAAAATTACATCTACTTTAGTTTTATCAATTAAATTTAAAGGTTTTTTTTTTGGGTCAAATATAGAAACTTTATATCCTTTTTTTTTTAAAGCTTTCACACAAGCTCTTCCACTATCAAGACTTACTTCTCTCTCACCTGACAAGCCTCCTAGAACAACCAAAACTTTTTTATATTTCATCACCGATTATCTTTATTTCAAGTTCAAGAGTTACACCTGTTTTAGAATGCACCTGCTTTTTAACTTTATCTATAAGCTCTTCAATATCTGCAGTTTTCGCGTTTCCATTATTTATGAAAAAATTACAATGTTTTTCGGAAATTTTAGCGTCACCTATTTCTAGTTTATCGCAACCTGACTCCTTTATTAATTCCCAAGCTTTTTTATTAATACTATTTTTAAAAGTACTTCCTCCAGTTTTAATTCTTCTTGGTTGGGACTCTTCCTTGGTTTTAATTAATTTTTTCTGTTTTTTTCTTACTTCTTCTATAGTGGAGATCTTTCCTTTTAAAACTGCTGATAAAATAATATAATTTTCAGGTATACTAGTTCCTCTATATAAAAATTTAATTTCATTTTTTTTTATTTCTTTTTCTCTTCCCATTTCATCAAGTACCTTAATAGAAATAAGAATTTCAGAAATATCTGTTCCATAGCATCCACTATTCATTGTTATTGAGCCACCAATAGAACCCGGAATACAAGATAAAAATTCAAAGTTTCCAATGCTATTTTCTAAGGCAAAATCTGAAATTTTTTTATCTAGTGTTGCGGCTCCAACTTCAAGAGTGTCATTAGTCAACAATTTTATATAAGAGAATTTTGAACTCAATTTTATAATTGTACCTTTAACCCCCTGATCTCTGATTAAAGTATTTGACCCTGCTCCAATTATTTTTTTACTTAAATTGCGTTTTTTAACTTCAATCAAAAAATTAATTAATTGTTCTTTATTGTCTGGTCTAAAAAAAATTTCTGCTGGTCCACCCAAATTAAACCAACTGTATTTAGATAAATTTTCATTTAAAATTAGGTTTTTTCCAAATTGCTTTTGTAAAGACTGAATATCTTGACTCATAAAGTAAATTCTAGCTCTCTCATCCATTGAGAAATAGAGCCAGCTCCCATTCCAATTACTATTTCGTCACTAATAAGATTTTTTTTGACAAAATTTGACAACTCTTTTTGATTTTTTACAAGTACAACTTGTGTTTTTGAATTTTTTGATATCAATTTTGCAAAATTAAGCATATTAAAATTTAAATTTTTCTTTTCACCTGCAGCATATATAGGAATTATTAAAACAATATCTGACTCTTTAAAAGACTTTG
>CETH01138677.1_pt1 | contig 22196 bp, 16 predicted proteins | sample 361461 | NCBI WGS metagenome assembly CETH01 (sample SAMEA2622695, study PRJEB7988) | marine metagenome | isolation source: saline water (ENVO:00002010), including
ATGAAATAATTAGCATAATTTCCCCTCTATATGGTGGCACATTTATTGACTGTACTTTTGGACAAGGAGGCTATTCAAAAAAAATATTAGAAAATAAAAATAATAAAATAATAGCATTCGATAGAGACAAAAATTGCTTAAAATTAGCAAATCTTTTTAAAAAAAAGTATCAAGAAAGATTTTATTTTGAGAATAAAAAATTTAGCAAGATTTTAAATACAGAAAAAAAAATAAATAATCTAAAAGGAGTAATTTTTGATTTGGGCTATTCAACACCACAAATAAAAGATCCCGAAAAAGGACTTTCATTTAATACCAAGGGCAAATTAAATATGCGAATGGGATTAAATACTATCTCCGCAAACGATATAATTAATAAATTAGAGCAAAATGAACTCTCTAGAATATTTAGAGTATTTGGTGAGGAAAAACAGAGCAATACTATTTCAAAAAAAATATTAAATCTTAGAAAAAAAAAAAATATTCAATCGGAGGATCTTGTAAATATAATTAATTCAACAAAAAAAAAGAAGTTTTCTAAAATTCATAATGCAACTAAAGTTTTTCAATCATTAAGAATTATTGTAAATAGTGAAATTAGCGAATTAATTTATGGACTAATAAATAGTTTTAAAATTCTACCGATAGGGGGTATTATCGTAGTGATATCTTTTCATTCTATAGAAGATAAAATAGTAAAATTTTTTTTTAAAAACTATTCAGATATTAAAAATAATTCAAGATATCTACCTTCAAATAAAGAATATAAAAAACTATTTCAACTAATAGAAAAAAAACCAATTATTCCCCAAAAAAAAGAAATAGATGATAATCCAGCATCACGATCTGCAAAGTTGAGATATGGCATTAAGTTACATAATCATGATGATTTTTCCCAATTCATACAAAAATTCAATTATTTGTTAGAAGTCGAAAATTTGGTTAAACAAACATGAAAAAAATAGTTTTTTCAGTACTGATAATATCTTTAATTTTTTTTACGTCTATTATTAAGAATTCTACTAAGAAATTAGATTTTAAAATTTTTAATTTAAAAGAGGATATAAGATTATTAAACTCAAAATATGAACTAATTTTATTAGATCACAATTTTTTAAGTTCTCCTAAAAAACTTGATGAATATCAGAAAAAATATTTTGAAAATGATTTAACACCTTTAAATTTAACAAATATAAAAGAAATTATTTTTCAAAATAATAAAATTATTGTTCAAGAAATAGTAAAAATATCCGGAGAAAATTTTGAAAAACAATAATCAGAAAGACTTACTCATCGAGGAATATGAAAGTCATTTTTCTTATCAAGCAAAAAAATCTAACTTAAATATATCATTTAATAGAGTTGCTTTTATTTTTTTTATTTTTTTTATTACTTCAATAATATTTTCCACAAAAGCAGTTTATTTAGGGTCTTTAAAAAAAAAAGTTACTCAACATAAATCAATAAATTCTGAATTTAGATCGGCGATAGTTGATAATAATGGCGATATAATTGCTAAAACCATAATTACAAATAATGTAGGAATAAATCCTAATTTGGTAATAAACAAAAAAAAATTATTAATTAATTTGAAATTAATATTTCCTAAAAAAAGTAAAAAAGAATTTATAAAAATTAAAAAAAAATTAAATAAAAATAAATTTTTTTATATTGAAAAAAAAATAGACCAGGATCAACTAGACGAATTAATAATGCTTGGTGATAAATCAATTATTTTAGAACAAAAAATTTCAAGAATTTACCCACATGAAAATTTATTTAGTCATATAATAGGTCAGATTGATGATAATAATAATGGTATATCTGGTATTGAAAAATCATTTGATAAAAAATTAAAAAAAAATTATTCACCTTTAAAACTAACGGTCGATATAGATATTCAATATCTCATTAGAAAAGAGTTAAAAAAATTTGGAGAAATTTTTAAAAATTTAGGAAGTGCCGCATTATTAATGGACATAAATTCTGGAGATATAATATCTTTAGTATCGCTTCCTGATTTTAATTTAAATAAAAGAGAAGAAATCACAGATATTAATTTTATAAATAGAGTAACAAAAGGAGTTTATGAATTTGGTTCTGTTTTTAAAACTTTTACATTAGCCGCAGCTTTTGATGAAAAAATAATTGAACCACAAACAGAATTTTTAGATTTGCCAAAATCTTTAACATGTTCTGGATTTTCAATAAGAGAATATGATAATAAAATACCTTCAAATTTGACAGCTGAGCAAATTTTGATTCGATCTGGTAATATAGGATCAGTCAGAATTGGTCAAAAACTGGGAGAAGAAAAATTTAAATTATTTTTATCAAAAATTGGTATTTTAGATGAGATTGATTTTGATATTGAGGAAGTTGGAAAACCAATTAAATTTAATTGGGGAAAATGTCCACTTGCAACTGCTTCTTTTGGTCATGGAATTACAACAACACTACTTCAATTATCCAAAGCATATTCAATTATAGCTAATGGTGGCTATAATATTCAGCCAGGATTGATTAAAAAAGAAAAAAAACCAAATAATGAAAAAATTTTAAATGAAGAAGTATCTAAAAAAATTTTGCCTATTTTAAGAAAAATTGTAACAACAAAAGAAGGAACTGCCTCTTTAGCCAATGTAAGTGGTTATGAAATTGGAGGAAAAACAGGTACAGCTCAAAAAAGTATATCTGGTAATTATACAAAAAAAAAAATAAATACTTTTGTTTCTATTTTTCCTATATCTAAACCAAAGTTTGTGTTAGCAGTAATGTTGGATGAGCCAAAAACTAGTAAAGATTATATTTATCATTTTAGAGATGGTTCAAACATTAAATACAAGGGTACACCATTTAATACTGCTGGTTGGACTACAGTTGAAGTAACAGGTAAAATTATTGAAAATATTGGACCTATTTTAGCCACAAAATATTAAGATTTTAAATTTATCAAATGTACATAGGAAAACTATTCAAAAATTTACCTAAAAAATACTATTTACATAAATTTAATAATTTAAATTTAGATAGCAGAAAATGTAGACAGGGTGATATTTTTTTTTCAATAAGAGGCGTAAAAAAAAATGGAAATAAATTTATAAACAATGCTATTAAAAATGGAGCAAAAACAATTATATCTGATTTGAATTTTCAAGGAAAAAAAGAAAATATTTTATATATTAAATATAAAAATGTAAGAAAATTAATACCACAAATTGCTTCAAAGTTTTACAAAGATAAACCAAAAAATTTAGTTGCTGTTACAGGAACAAATGGAAAATCTTCAATAGCTAGCCTTTATTTTCAAATACTTAAAAGTAGAAAATTTAAGGTTGCTTCATTTGGAACTCTTGGAATAAAAACTAATTATAGCAGTAAATTTTCAGATAATACTACCTTAGACCCAATATCAATTCATAAAAACCTTTTATCCATTAAAAAAAAAAAAATAACAAACGCTATTTTAGAAGCATCAAGCCACGGTTTAAAGCAGAATAGGCTAGATGGATTGAAATTCAATACAGCAATTTTTACAAATTTATCTAGGGATCATTTAGATTATCACAAAACATTTAAAGATTATTTTAATTCTAAATTAATACTATTTAATAAACTTATTAAAAAAGGAGGTACAGTCATTTACGATAATGATATTTATCATTCTAAAATAATTAAAAAAATTTGTAAAAAAAAAAATTTTAAATCTCTGACTATTGGAAAAAAAAATTCAAGTTTAATAATTAAAAAACATGAATATTTTGGAAACCAGCAAATTGTGGAAATTGAATATAATAAAAAAAAATATTCATTCTCTACAAATTTGATTGGAAAAATCCAAATTAAAAATCTTTTATTTTCAATTTTGGCAGCAACTAAAAGTAAAATAAAATTTACAAAGATTATTGAGTCAATAAAAGATATAAAACCTGTTGAAGGTAGACTTGAAATTATTGGAAAAATTAAAAATAATTCTAAAGTTATATTAGATTATGCTCATACGCCTGATGCATTAAAATACACTTTAGAGAGTATTAAAGAACAGTTCAGACAAAGCTCTATTTCAATAGTTTTTGGTTGTGGAGGTGATAGAGATAAAGAGAAAAGGTCTATTATGGGAAAAATTGCAAACCAATATTGCAATAAGATATTTTTGACAGACGATAATCCTAGATTTGAAAACCCAATGAAAATTAGGAAAGAGATAAAAAAAAAGATTTTAAGATCCAAAATAGTTGAAATTTCATCGAGAAAAAAGGCGATAAAAGCTGCTATAGAAAATTTAAACTCTGGAGATATATTGTTAGTAGCTGGCAAAGGCCATGAAATTTACCAAGAATATAAAGGTAAAAAAAAATTTTTTTCTGATAAAAAATATATATTAAAAGAAATTAATTCTAAAAACGCCAAATTATTCAAAAATTGGAAGGCAAATATACTAAATGAAAATTGTAATTTAAGTTTGGTAAGTAAAAATTTAAAAATAAATAAAGCATCAATTAATTCAAAAAATATAAAAAAAAATGATATCTTTTTTGCAATCAAGGGCCTAAAGAACGACGGTAATAATTATGCAGATGAAGCAATTAAAAAAGGTGCTTCTTTTGCAGTTGTTAATAAATTAGGTAAATTAAAAAAATCAAAAAAAATTCGAGTAAATAATCCATTAAGAGTTTTGACAGATTCATCTAAAATAGTTCGAAAAATTTCAATTGCTAAATTTGTATCTATTACCGGAAGCTCTGGAAAAACTTCTCTAAAAGATCTACTGTCATTTTCCTTAAAAAAATTGGCACCAACCACAAAATCAACTCAATCTTTTAATAATAAATTTGGGGTTCCATTGAGTTTATTTAATGTAAAAAAAAATGATAAATTTGCAGTTCTGGAAGTTGGTATGGATAAAGCAGGAGAAATAGACAATTTAACCAAAGTTATAAAGCCAAATATTGGTATCATTACCAATATATCATACGCACATGTTAAAAACTTTAAGAATCTTGATGGAATTGCTAGAGCCAAATCTGAGATTATAAATAATATTGTTGAAGGTGGTAAAATTATACTCAATCAAGATGATGAGTATTTCAATTTTATAAAAAAAATTGCTTTGAAAAAAAATATAAAAATTATTTCATTTAGTAAAAAAAATTCATTATCAGATATTTTTATAAAAAAAATTACTGATAACAAAAAAAATTTTAAAATTTTTATTAATGTAAGAAATTTAACAAAAGGTTTTTTAATAAAAAAAAATTTATATCCATATCTAGATAATATCTTAGCCTCTGTGGCAGTAATTTCTGAGTTTTATAATATAAAATATATTGATGAAAAAATATTTTATAATTTTAAAATACCATTTTCACGAGGGGATTTAAAAAAAATAAAATTAAAAAATAAAACAATCCTTTTAACTGATGAAAGTTATAATTCTAACCCTCTTTCATTAAAATTTGCAATAGAAAATTTTAGTAAAATCAAAAATAGAAACAAATATTTATTATTAGGGGATATGCTAGAGCTTGGAAAATTTTCAAAAATACTGCATAAAAGTATTTCAAAAATAATAAATAAAACTACAATTAAAAAGGTTTATGTTATTGGAGATCATATTAAAGAGACATTTCATGGTGTAAATAGAAAAAAAAGAGGTCAAATTTTAAGAAATAAAGATGAAATTTATGAATTGATTAAAAACAATTTAAATAATAATGATCATTTAATGATTAAAGCTTCTAATTCTACTGGTTTAAATTCTATTGTATCAAATATTAAAAAAGGAAAAATTTATGCTATATAGTTTATTTTCAAATTTAGTAGAAAATTATCCAATTTTTAATGTTTTTAGATATTTGACAGTTAGAACAGGTCTGTCGATGTTTACTTCTATGTTGGTAGTTTTTTTTATTGGAAATCCAATAATTAATTATTTTGCTAGTAAAAAAATTCATAATCCAATTAGATCTGACGGTCCCTCAGATCATATTATAAAAAAAATTGGAACACCAACAATGGGAGGTATTTTAATATTGATAGGAATTTTTTCTGGTGTGTTGCTTTGGTCGGATTTATCAAATCCCTATAATTGGTTTTTAATTTTTATAGTTGGAGGTTTAGGAATTTTAGGTGCATATGATGATTATAAAAAAATTAAAAGTGGTAACTCTGGAGGAGCTACATTCAAATTTAAACTTATCTCACAAATTATCATAGCATTAATTGGAATATTTATTTTAACTTATTATGTAAATTCAGCAGAATTAAAAAATTTATATTTTCCATTTTTTAAAAATGTAGTGATTAATTTAGGTTGGTTCTTTATTCCATTTTATTTATTTATAATTGTTGGATCTTCTAATGCCGTAAATTTAACTGATGGCTTAGATGGTTTGGCTACAGTTCCAGTAATTTTAGTTGCCTCATGTTTCGCGTTCATTAGTTATGTAACTGGAAATGTAGTTTTTTCAGAATACTTACACATTCCCTACATTGAAGGAGTAGGTGAAGTTGCTGTTTTCTGTGGCTCTATAATTGGAGCTTGCATCGGTTTTTTATGGTTTAATGCACCACCTGCTAAAATATTTATGGGAGATACAGGATCTCTCGCTTTAGGTGGATCTTTAGGAGCCGTAGGTATTATTACTAAACACGAAATTGTACTAGCTATTACTGGTGGGTTATTCGTCTTAGAGGCAGTTTCAGTAATAGTTCAAGTTGTGTCGTATAAGTTGACCGGGAAAAGAATTTTTAAAATGGCCCCTATCCATCATCATTTTGAAAAAAAAGGATGGGCAGAATCAACTGTTGTGGTTAGATTCTGGATTATATCAATTATTTTAGCAATGATTGGATTAGCTACTCTTAAATTAAGATAATGTTTAATCTCAATGATAAAATTAAGAATAAAAATATTTTAATTTATGGGTTTGGAAAAAGCGGTAAAGCATCTTTTGAATATTTAAAAATTCTTAATAGCGTTGTAATTTTTGATGATTATAAAAGAGTAAAACATTATTTTATCTCCAAAAAAAAAATTGAAAAAGTAAAGTTTGATTATATAGTCTTAAGCCCAGGAATTGATATAAACAAATGTAAACTTAAAACTTATTTAAAAAAAAATAAAAATAAAATTGTTACTGATCTAGATATTTTTTATTTAAATAACAAAGAAAATTTAAAAATTACTATTACAGGAACAAATGGTAAGTCAACAACAGCAAAATTATTATTTGAAATTTTAAAAGACCAAAAAAAAGATGTTAAAATTGCTGGAAATATTGGTATACCCATACTTTCTATCAAGAAAAAAAGTCAAAAAACTATTTTTGTAATTGAAGCTTCATCATATCAAATAGAGTATAGTCAGTATTTTAAAACAGATTATGCATTTATATTAAATATTAGCCCAGATCACTTAGAGAGACATAAATCCATTCAAAAATATGTACACGCTAAATTCAAACTTTTATTAAATCAAAATAAAAATTATCATGCTTTTATTGAAAATAATAAATATTTAGATAGAGAAATTCTTAAGTACAAAGTTAAGTCAAAAATAGTAAAGATAAATGAAAACATAATTATAAAAAAAAAAATTAATAATTATTATTTTAATAACATTAATAATTTTAAAAATTTATTATTTTTACTTAAATTCGCAAAAGTATTTAAACTAAATGAGTCTAAATTATTTAAAACTGTTAATAATTTTAAAGGGTTGGAGTTTAGACAACAAATCATTTATAAAAATAAATCTATAACAATTATAAACGACTCTAAATCAACAAGTTTTTCGTCTACTATAAATTTACTTAAATCTTATGATAATATTTATTGGATTTTAGGTGGATTAGCAAAAAAAGGTGACAAATTTCTTTTACCACCAAAATACTACAAAGGTATCAAATGTTATATTTTTGGCAAAAATATTACATTTTTTAAAAAAATTTTAAAAAATAAAATTAGATTTTTTTCCAGTGAAAAGTTAGAAATTATTTTGAAAAAAATAGCAAACGAGATCAAATTAAATAAAAATAAACATTCTTATATTCTTTTTAGTCCATCAGCTGCTTCTTTTGATAGATTTAAAAATTTTGAAGATAGAGGGCATTATTTTAATAATTTAATTAAAAAAATAAAATTTGTAAAAAAAATTAAATGAACAATTTGAATAAAATTTTGAATTTTTATTATGGATGGTGGAAAAATATTGATAAGTTTATACTATTTTTAATTCTATTTCTCTTTTCACTTGGTTTATTTTTTTCTTTAGTTTCAACATCTATAATTGCGTCTGATAAGCTTAATACAAATACTTACTATTTTTTTATAAAACATTTATTTTTCATTATTCTTGCAGTGGTAATACTTGTGATTTTTTCAGCAGTTAACCAAAAACAATTATTTGAAATTTCAAAATATTTATTTTTTATTTTTTTAGTTTTTCTGGCTTTAGTTCCTTTTATAGGAATAGAGGTAAAAGGCTCTATTAGATGGATAGATTTACCCTTGATACCAAGATTTCAACCAATTGAAATTTTAAAACCATTTTTGATAATAGTAATTTCATCTGTATTTACTGTAGATGGACATAAAAATATTTATTTTAAATATTTGTTTAGTTTTTTTATAATATTTCCAGTGATATTATTTTTGATTTCGCAACCAGATATTGGACAAACAGTATTGGTAGTACTTACTTGGTTTTCATTAATATTCGTTTCAGGGATTAATTTATTACTTTTCTTCTCATTTTTTGCTTTAACATTCTCCGTATTAATTTACTCAATTTTATACATAGCAAAATTTGAATATATTAAGAGAAGATTATTATCATTTTTAGATCCAAGTTCAGGAAATAGTTATCAATCAGAAAAAGCTTCGGAAGCTATTTCAAATGGAGGATTTTTTGGCCAAGGAATAGGAGAGGGCACCTTAAACTCAAAAGTGCCAGAGGCTCATACAGATTATATTATTTCGGTAATTTCAGAAGAATTTGGAGTTATAATTGTTTTAGTAATTATGGCAATTTTTTTAATATTTTCTTACAACATTATAAAAAAAATAAATAACGAAAATGATGATAAAATTAAATTAACTTTAATTGGTATTGTAACTATAATTTTATTTCAAACATTTATTCATATAGGGGTTAATATAAGATTATTACCCACAACAGGTATGACTTTGCCATTTTTAAGTTATGGTGGTTCATCAATAATAAGCACAGCTATTTTATCAGGTATAATATTAAATTTAACCAAAAGAAAAGTAAATTAGTGAAAAAAAAAATATTAATTAGTACAGGTGGTTCAGGAGGTCATGTTATACCTGCAATAACGATTTATGATCATTTAAAAAATGATTTTGAAATATTTATTTCAACAGATAAGCGTGGAGTTAACTTTATTAATAGAAATAATTATAATTATGAATTAATTGAAATTCCAAGATTTTCAAAAAATGTACTTAAGTTTCCATACTTTTTATTTTTTTTTATAATTTCATTTTTTAAATCAATCAATTTCATAAAAAAAAATAATATTGAATTATTAATTAGTACTGGAGGTTATATGTCATTTCCAGTATGTGTATCTGCAAAAATTTTAAATAAAAAAATTTTTTTGTTTGAACCCAATATGGTAATTGGAAGATCAAATAGGCTTTGTTTAAAATTTTGTGATAAAATAATATGTTATTCTAAAAATTTAATTAATTTTCCTGAAGAACATAAACATAAGATATTTGTCACTAAATCATTGTTAAGAGAAAAAATTTATAAACAAAGAAAAAACCTTGAAAAAAAAATTAATAAATCATTTAAAATATTAATTATCGGAGGTAGTCAAGGAGCTGAATTCTTTGAAAATGAATTAAGTGAATTAATGATAAAATTATCTGAAAATTGTAAAATTTCACTAATTCAGCAAATAACAAATGAAAACAAAAAAAATATTTTAAAAGAAAAGTACAAAAAATATGGAATTGAAAATGAACTTTTTAGCTTTGATGAAGAAATATTACAAAAATATCATCAATTAGATTTTGCAATAACTAGATCTGGAGCATCCACAATTTCTGAGTTGATTTTTTTAAATGTTCCTTTTCTTACAATACCCTTGCCTGGGTCAAAAGATAATCATCAATTTTACAACGCAAAAGATTATTATGATAATAATTTATGTTGGTTATTAAATCAGTCAGAATATAAAAGAGACACAATAGAGAAATTTATTTTAAATTTAATTCAAAATCCCAATATTTGTATTGAAAAAAAAAATAATATGAACAAAATTTCTTATCAAAACACTTGGAATAATATAAATCAAAACTTAATAGCTTTAATAAATGAAAATTAAATTAGCAAAATCAGAATTAATACATTTCGTTGGAATTGGTGGAATTGGAATGAGTGGATTAGCGATAATTATGAAAGATTTGGGTTTTAAGGTTCAAGGAAGTGACGTTTCTAATAGTAAAAACATTGAGAGAGTTAAAAATAAAAAAATTAAGATTTTTTTAAGTCATAAAAAAGAAAATATTGATAAATCAACAATTTTAGTTATTTCTTCAGCAATAAAAAAAAATAATCCTGAGCTTATTTTTGCAAAAAAAAGAAAAATACCAATCTATAAAAGAGGGGAAATGTTAGCAAATGTAGTTTCATTAATGAAAAATATAGTAGTTGCTGGATCACATGGCAAAACAACAACTACTTCATTGATTTCAAATATTTTTACTCATGCAAACATTGATCCAACAGTTATAAATGGAGGAGTTTTAAATTCATTTAGTGGCTCAGCAAGATTAGGAAAGAGCGAATGGTGTATATTAGAATCAGATGAGTCTGATGGAAGTTTTATCAAAATTCCAACAACATATTCAATTGTAACAAATATTGATAAAGAACATTTAGACTATTATAAAACTTTAGAATTATTAAAAAATAATTTTATTTACTTTATTGAAAAAACCCCATCTTTTGGAAAATCATTTGTTTGTTTAGATGATAAAAATAATAGAGATGTTATTAAAAAAATTAAAAATTTAAATTTTAATACTTATGGTATTCATAATTTATCAAATTTCAAAATTAAAAATATTTTGCAAAAAGAAGGCTATTCAAAATTTGATATAGAAATAAATTTACCAAGTGTAAAAAAGAATTTTATAAAAAACATTAAAATTCCTCTTATCGGACTTCATAACATAAGAAATTCTACTGCAGCAGCAGCGGTTGCTTTTTCAATTGGTATACCTACTAAAATTATTAAAAAAGGATTGGAAAAATTTTCTGGAGTTCAAAGAAGATTTACTAAAGTTTTTTCTTATAATAATGTACCTTTTTTCGATGATTATGCACATCATCCGACAGAAATTAAAGAAGTATTAGATGGCGTTAAGGAAGTGTATAAAAAAAAGGAAATAGTTTGTATTTTTCAACCTCATAGAGTATCTAGATTAAAAAATTTGCACGAGGAATTCTCAAACTCATTTATAAAAGCAGATACAGTGATTTTGTGCCCAGTGTATAAAGCTGGAGAAAATATTAAATTAGATTTTAGTTATAATAGCTTTGCAGAAAAATTAATAAAAAACTCAAAAGTAAAGTTAATATTGATTAAAAACAACTTTGATCTAATCAAATATGTTAAACAAAATATATATGGAAATAAAATTGCTATAGGGATGGGGGCTGGTTCAATATCTAACTGGATTAGAGATTTACCAAAATACATTATTTAATGAGTAATAATTTTGAAAATAAACTTAAACAATTTAGCGAAAGTATATATTTTAATTATAGTCTTAAAAAACTTAACTGGTTTAATATTGGAGGAAATACAAAAGTTTTTTTTAAACCCAAAAATTTGCAAGAACTTATTCAATTTTTAAAAATAAATATAGAAAAAAAAATTTTTTTTATAATTGGAGCTGGGTCAAATGTATTATTTAAAGATGATATATTTGATGGAGTAGTAATAAAGTTAAGTGGTAATTTTTCAAGATTATCATTGCTTAATGAAACTACTATAGTTGCTGGGAGTGGCGCTTTAGATAAAACATTATCAAATTTTGCCTTAGAGCATAGTCTTGGTGGATTTGAATTTTTATCGTGCATTCCTGGTTCAGTTGGTGGAGGAATTAGAATGAATTCTGGATGTTTTGGAAGAGAATTTAAAGATATTATAGTTTCTGTTCAAGTTATAAACAAAAATGGAGAAGTCTTTACAATCCCATCAAAAGATATTGTTTTTAATTATAGATCGTGCAGTTTACCGGGTGATTTAATTTTTCTAAGCGCAACGTTTCATGGTGAAAAAAAAGATAAAAAAAAAATTGAAGAAGAAATAAATATTTTAAAAAATAAAAAAGATATAGCTCAACCAACCAGAGTAAAAACTGGTGGAAGCACTTTTAAAAACCCTATTAAAGATACAAATAAAAAAGTTTGGGAAATAATTAAAGAGTCTGTTCCGGACAATGTCCAATTTGGTGACGCAATTATTTCAAATAAACACTCTAATTTTTTTGTAAATAAAGGGGACGCAAGTTATAAAGATATGAAAAAATTAATTGATTACGTAAAAGAAAATGTAAAAAAAAAAACTGGAATTAATTTAGATTTAGAAATTGTTCTAGTGGAATAAATGAAGAAAAAAATATTAATTCTTGCTGGTGGTTTTTCTAAGGAAAGAGAAATTAGTTTACAAACAGCAAAGGGTGTATTCAATCAAATTAAAAAAAAATATAATGTTAAAATTTGCGAGCCCGACGGCAAATTAATAAATAATTTAAGATCATTTAAACCCAATGTTGTATTTAATGCATTGCATGGAAGATATGGAGAAGATGGATATATACAGTCAATTTTAGAATCTGAAAAAATAAAATATACTCACTCAGGGGTACTGTCATCTTCAATTGCAATTGATAAAGAAATATCAAAAAAACTATTTATAAAAAATAATATTTTAACTCCTAAATATTTTAAGTTTAGCTTTAATAATTTTAAAAATAAGGATTATTTAATCAGAAAAATCAAATCCAAATTAAATTTTCCTGTAATTATAAAACCTTTTAATGAAGGTTCTAGTGTAGAAGTTTATATTTGTAATAAGAAAAATTTTTTTAAAAATCTCAAAAAACTTTCTCCATACAAGGAAATAATGATAGAAAAATATATTCCTGGAAGAGAAATACAAGTCGCGATTATGGGAAAAAGAAAATTAGGCGCTATAGAATTAATTCCAAAAAGAAAATTTTATGATTATCAAGCAAAATACAATGTTAAATCGAAAACAAAACATATTATACCTGTAAAAATAAGTGATAAAAAAATTAATCAAGTATTAAATATTGCTTTAAAGGCCCATAAAATTATAGGATGTAAAGGTGTAACTAGATCTGATTTTAAATTTTATAAAAATAAATTTTATTTGTTAGAAATTAACACTCAACCAGGAATGACATCGCTTTCCTTAGTTCCAGAAATTGCAAAATATAATAATATTTCTTTTTTAAATTTAATTGAATGGATTATAAAAGATGCATCAAAACAGAGATAAGAAAAAATATTTTTTCTTTCTTTTTTTAATTTTTTTCTTTCTTTCATCAATTAATAGTCAAATATTTGTAGAAAAAAAACAACATTTTTATAATTTAAAATCAATTCAAGTAACTGGGCTGGACCATAATTTAAACACCAAAATTGAAAAAAGTTTAAATTTTTTGATTAATACTAATATTTTTTTTTTAGATAAAAAAATTTTAAATAATCAAATGAATAAGTATGATTTTATTGAAAATTACAGTGTTTTTAAATCTTACCCATCAAAAATCATTTTGAAATTAAAACATACCGATCTACTTGCACGTACAATTAAAAATAATGAATTTTTTCTTATTGGGTCTAATAGTAAATTTATAAAAATTGAAAAATTTAATAATTTAAATCATTTACCCATGGTCTTTGGAAAGTTTACAGCAGAAAAATTTATATTCTTTAAAAAAAATATTAATAATTCAGATTTAAATTATAATAACATTAAAGAAATATTTTTTTATCCAAGTGGAAGAATAGATGTCAAAACTGTAGATAATTTTACAATTAAATTCCCTAATATAAATATTGTGGAAGCTATGAATTTAGCTAAAAAAATAATCAAAAGTCGAAAATTTGATAATAATATAATTGATCTAAGAGTACCAAATCAGATAATTCTATCTAATGAATGAAGAAAACATAAAAGTTTTTATTGATTTTGGTTCATCAAAAATAAGACTTGGTGTTTTTGGTAAAGAAATTTCAAAAAGTACTATTATATTGGAAAAAGATTGTTTTTCAGATTTGAGTTTAAAAAAATTAGATATAAATAAATCAAAAGAAATAATTAATGATCTAATAAAGTCAGCTGAGAAAAAAATTAATACACATATCAAGAATATTAATTTAATGATTGATGCTCCAGATATATTCTCTATAGATTTTTCAATAAAAAATAATTCAGATAAAAAAAAATATTCAAAAAATGATATTTATTCGTTGATAAATGAAGCTAAAAATATAGCACAAAAAAATTATATTGATCAAAAAGTTATTCATGTAATTGTAAAAAAATTTATATTTGATGATAAAGAATTTTTTGAGATTCCTGATGGAGAAATAAATTATAGGTCTTTAGAAATAGAACTTAAATTCATATATCTTCCCATAAAAATTTGGGAAAATTTACAAGAAATCTTTAATTACAATCATCTAAAAATTAATAATTTATATTGTTCTAGCTATGTTAAATCTACAAACTACAATTTATTATTTGAAGATTATAAAAGGAAAGTTTTTTTAGATATTGGCTACGGAAAAAGTGCTATAACTGTTTTTGAAGATAAAAGAATTTTATACTTTAATATTTTACCTGTAGGTGGAAAGCATATAACTAGTGATATAGCAGCTCTATTAAAAATTAATTTTGAAGAAGCAGAACATTTTAAAAAAATATTAAACCAGTCAGAAATTACTTTTAAAGAAAAAATTAAAGAAGATATAGATCTAAATTCTAAAGAATTTATAAATCAAATTATCTTTGCTAGAGTTGATGAAATTATTAAACTTAATTTGACTGAAGAATATTTTAATACATTTCTAAAAAGTAATAGTGAAAGTTGTATTCTAATTTTTATTGGAAATGGATCAAAAATATTAAGTAAAAACTCAATTTATTTGGAAGATAAATTTGATTTTTTTAAAGAAATTAATTTTTTTGAGGAAAGTGCAAAAAGTATCTGCCAATCTGCATTTAACTTTACACAATTAAACAAGTCCCAAGAGGTGAATTTTATTGCAAAAAAACCAGCAAAAAAAGGTTTTTTTGAGAAGTTATTCCACATATTTGATTGATTATTGTATTTTCTTGTAACATTTGTTGAATTTTTTTGAGTCCTCTAAAAGTGTAAACATTTTGTATGTCACTACTTAATCAAAAAACTTTAAATTCTAATGTTAAGTTTGATGGTATTGGACTTCATACAGGCAAAAAAGTTTCTATTAATATATTGCCCTCAGAGCCAAATACTGGAATTTTATTTAAAAGGGTAGATTTAAAAGAAAACAACCTAGTTGTTCCCAATGTGTATAATGTTTCAAACGCAACATTGTGTACGACAATATCAAATGAATATGGAGTTTCAGTTTCTACGATTGAACATTTAATGGGGGCTTTCTATGGCCTTGGTATAGATAATGCTTTAATCGAAATTAATTCACAAGAGGTACCCATACTTGATGGTTCAGCAAAAAACTTTGTTGAAAAATTTCTGGAAGTAGGTTTTAAAATAAGTGAAGTTCCAATTAAGTTAATTAAAATTTTAAATAAAGTTTCAATTGAAGATGGTTCAAAATATATAGAAATTAATAAATCGAATATTAGTTTAGATATTGATTTTGAAATAAAATATAAGAAATCTTTAATAGGTAATCAAAAAAATAAAATTAACGTTTATGAAAATGATTTATCAGAAATTTATAATTCAAGAACTTTTTGTTTATATGAAGATGTGCAAAAGTTAAGAGATAATGGTTTTGCAAAGGGTGGAAGCCTTGATAATGCAATTGTAGTTCAAGGTGATAAGGTTTTAAACGATGATGGATTAAGAAACAAATTAGAATTTGTAAATCACAAAATTCTTGATTGTATGGGAGATTTATATCTTTCTGGATATAAGATTATAGGCTCATTGAAATGTTCTCAAGGCGGTCATAGCTTAACAAATAAATTATTAAGAGAAGTATTTAAGAATAAAAATAATTATTCAATATTTGAGATAAAAGAAAAGTCCCTACCTCACACATATATCAACAAATCAGTATTAAAATCCATTGCATAATAATTAGAATTTTTCATAATTTCTGTTAAGAATTTATAAATGAAAAATTATCTAAAATTTTTATTAATTATTTTTATTTTGTTTTTAAGTGCATGTAAAAGCGATAAGAAAGAAGTTTCTATAATTAAAGAAACAAGCATAGACCTTCAAATGATCGAAGCATACAATGAAGGGCTTAAAAATTTAGAATTAGGTGATGCAATAATTGCAGCAAAAAAATTTAATGAAGCTGAAATTTTATTTCCACAATCTAAGTGGGCTCCAAGAGCGTCTTTAATGTCAGCATATTCTTATTATTCACAAGAATATTTTGCAAATGCTATAGATGAATTGGAAAGATTCTTGGATACTTATCCGAGTCATGAAAGAGTAAGTTATGCGTATTATCTTCTTGGTATATGCTATTATGATCAGATTGTAGATGAAAAAAGAGATTTAAAAGTAATTGAAAGTGCAAAAGATAATTTTCAAATAGTTATTAATAACTACCCCAAATCAGATTTTGCACTAGACTCAGAATATAAACTTGAATTAATCGAAGAAATTCTTGCAAGTAAAGAAATGTATCTTGCTAAGTATTATATAGAGAGAGAAAAATGGATACCTGCAATAAATAGATATAAAAATGTTTTAGAGAATTATGAAACAACAATATTTATTGAAGAGGCATTACATAGACTGGTTGAGTTACATTACAAAATTGGAATGATTGATGAGTCTAAAAAATATGCATCATTATTGGGTTACAACTATCAATCAAGTAAATGGTATGAGGAGTCCTATAAAATATTCAATAAAAATTATAATAAAAAATCAAAGTCTAATAAAAGAAAAAAAAAATTTATTACCTTAGAAAAAATAAAATCACTACTTAAGTAAAAAATATGAGTAGTAAAAATATAAAACAAAAATATTTAAATAAAATTGAGGAATTTAAAAAACATAATAAACTTTATTATGATAAAAATAGCCCTATAATTTCTGACGAAAAGTTCGATATTTTAAAAAAAGAAATTTTAGATTTTGAAAAAAAATATAATTTCTTAGAAAATAAATTTTCCCCTTCAACTGTAGTCGGCTATAAACCTTCAAAAAATTTTTTAAAATCAAAACATAGAGTAAAGATGCTATCTTTATCTAATGCATTTGATGAAAATGATCTTATAAATTTCGAAAAGAAAATTTCTAATTTTTTAGATACAAGTAGTTTAAAAAATAACATTGAGTACAGTGTTGAGCCCAAGATAGACGGTATTTCTGCATCATTAACATATAAAAATAATTCCTTAGTTTTGGGGGTATCACGCGGAGATGGGATTGAGGGTGAAATAATTACTGAAAATCTCAAAACTATTAAAACTATTCCAAAAAAAATATTAAGTAAAAATTTTCCTAAAGATATTGATATAAGAGGAGAAGTATATATTGGAAAAAAAGATTTTGAAAAAATAAATGATAGATTTGCAAATCCAAGAAATGCTGCCTCAGGTTCTTTGAGACAGAAAGATCCAAATGAAACAAAAAAAATTCCTTTAAGATTTATTGCATATACATATGGATTCATTGGAAACTCAGTATTTAAAAAGCAGTCAGGTTTTTTAGATTTGCTCGAAACTTGGGGCTTTAAAGTAAATAAACAAAATAGTGTAATTAAGGGAATTGATAATTTAATAAAAAATCATAAAGAATTTGAAAAGAGAAGGCATGATTTAGATTTTGATGTTGATGGTTTGGTATATAAGATAAACAGTATTGACTTACAAAACAGACTAGGTTTTGTAGCAAACGCACCCAGATGGGCGATTGCTCATAAGTTTTCAGCCAATAGCTCATTTTCTAAAATATTAAATATTGAAGTTCAGATTGGTAGAACTGGAGCACTTACACCAGTTGCTAAAATTAATCCAGTTAATATTGGTGGAGTTGTGGTTTCGAATGCTACACTTCACAATGAGGAAGAGATTATTAGAAAAGATATAAGGATCGGTGACGTTGTCAAGATTGAAAGAGCAGGAGATGTGATACCGCATGTATTATCAGTAGATTTTAAAAGGAGACAAAATAATTCAAAAAAATTTATTTTTCCAAAAAAATGTCCTTCGTGTGGGTCCAAAATTATTAAAGATTTTAATAAAAATACGAAAAAATTTGATGCAGTTCAAAGATGTTCCAGCGAAGGTTATAAATGTGAAAAAATTGCAATTGAAAAAATTAAACATTTTGTTTCAAAAGAAGCTTTAAATATTGAAGGTTTAGGAAAAAGAGTTGTTGAAAAATTTTGGGAATTAAAATTTTTAAAATTTCCAAACGATATATTTAATTTAGATTATAAAAAAATTGAAAATTTGGAAGGATGGGGGAAGTTATCGTCATTAAATTTAAAAGATGCAATTGAAAAATCTAAGAATATTAATTTGGACAAATTTATATATTCACTAGGGATAAGGCATATAGGTCAGGAAAATGCAAAAATTTTAGCGCAATATTTCCATACAAAATCAAACTTTTTAAAAATGTTCGAAAATTTTAATTTCAATTTGTTAAGTAATATTGATGGAATTGGAGTAACACAAATTAATTCTTTAAAAAAATTCTTTTTGGATCAAACAAATAAAAATGTAGTTCAAAAACTAGTCTCACAAATGAGTATTAATAATATTAAGCAAAGCAATGAAGGTAAACTTAAAAATAAAACTTTTATGTTCACTGGAAAACTTATCAAAATTAGTAGAGCTGAGGCAAAATCTTTAACTGAGCAAAACTCAGGTAAAATATTAAGTAATGTAACAAAAAACCTTGATTATTTAGTTATAGGGGAAAAACCTACCAAAAAAAAAATTAAACAAGCTAACGATTTAAATGTAAAAGTGATTAAACAATCGGATTGGGAAAAGCTCCTAAATTAATTGAAAAAGACATTTTTTTTCAGATTTATTTAAATATTTTGAAATTTTTGAATAAACTTCTAAATGATAATTATGCAGATATTTTTTTTCTAATAAACTAAGCATTTTAAAATCAATTAAATCTGTATCTATTGGCGCTAAGGTTAAATTTTTAAATCTAATATTTTTTTTTTCTTTTTTAACATAAACTAAATTTTCAATCCTAATTCCAAATTTTTTTTTTTCATAATAACCTGGCTCGTTGCTCAGAATCATTCCAGGTACAATCTTCACATTATTAAATTTTGATATTGATTGTGGACCCTCATGTACATTTAAAAAATAACCAACTCCATGCCCTGTGCCATGACTGTAGTCTAAATTAATTCTTTTTAAAAATTTTCTAGCTCTTTTATCTATATCTTTTCCTGTATTAATTATATTTAGGTTTGTATTTGAAACAGCAATATGACCTTTTAAAACTCTAGTAAATATATTTTTTATTTTTGAATTGGGTTTTGAAAAACATAAAGTTCTTGTAACATCTGTAGTTCCATATTTATATTGACCACCAGAGTCACATAAAAAAATATCATTCTTTTTTATTTTTCTATTTGAATTTTTTTTTGCCCTATAATGTATTATTGCGCCATTTGGACCAGTTCCTGCTATTGTGTTAAAGCTTGGATATAAAAAGTTTTTATTTTTTTTTCTTAAATTTTCAAGTTTTTTTTCTGCATCCATTTCAGTTAAACTAATTTTTTTTTTATTTTTTATCCAATATAAAAACTTTGTTAAAGCAACACCATCTTCAATATGTGCATTGATCATATTCTGAAGTTCAGTATTATTCTTTTTGGCTTTTAATGAATAACAAGGATCAATATCATTTAAAATATTAAACTTTGATAAAATAATGCTTTTATTAAAAATTGAACAACTATTTCTGTCAATTGAAAAGTTTTCCCCTTTCAAATTATAAATAACTTTTGAAAATTCTTTTAATTCGTAAAATTTTATTTTTTTATAATTTATTAATTTTTTAATTTTTTTAATTTTTTTCATATTAGAAAAAAAATATATTTGTTTTTTATTAAGAATTATTTGACAATTTGGAATTGGGCTATTGGGATTATCTAAACCTCTAATATTTAATAGCCATGCACAGTTTTCAGGCGCACTAATAAATATATTATCTATTTTTTTTTTTTTAAGAATAGAGGATAACCGCTTTAATTTTGATGATATACTTTCTCCTACTATATTTTTTTTTAAGCAGTAAAACTCTTTTATTTTTTTATTATTTTTTATATTAAAAGTATCGTCAACTAAATTATTATTAATTGGAGTTAAATTGCAAACATCTTTAAAATTAGATTTTAAGCTAATTTCAGTAAATAGTTTAGGGTCAAATCCCAATGTTAATTTATGTTTTATTTTTTTAATTATTTTATAAGGTGTTGCTTTTGGAACTTCAAAAATTTTAAAATTTTTCCCAGATTCAATATTTGCCTGCAAAGTGTATCTTCCGTCTACAAAAAGTAAATTTTTATTTTTTAAAATTATTGCCAACCCTGCTGATCCAGAAAAATTAGAGACCAAACCCAATCTGTTTGGACTAGCATATTCTGAAAAAAACTCATCATTTTTAGGAACTATATATCCATCTAAATTTTTATTTTTTATTATATTCTTTAATAATCTAATCATCTAAAACTACTTTTTTAATTTCTTTTGGTATCTAATCCATCCTGGACTCTTAATTTCATTTTCAAAATCTACATCTTGATTAAATTCAAAATCGTCTTGTGTATTTTCTTCAAAATAGTTGTTTTTTTTTATATTATCGTTTGGTAATTCATCAATAAATCTTGAAGCTAAACTATCTATCCAATCACCTTGATAAAATCTATTCATTGCAAATGATATTATAGCTTGTTTTTTTGCCCTTGTGACGCCAACATATGCCAATCTTCTCTCCTCTTCTAATCCTTTTTGCCCTTTTTCTTCAATAGATTTTTGGTGTGGAAATAAACCTTCTTCCCAGCCAGGCAAAAATACTACGTCAAATTCAAGTCCTTTTGATGCATGCATGGTCATTAAATTTACTTTTTTATCTTCCCAATCCTGATCAAGTGAGGTTGCTAAAGCAACATGTTCTAAAAAACTTTCTAGATTATCATACTCTTTCATTGCATTAATTAATTCTTTTATATTTTCCAATCTATTTTCATTCTCCAAATCCTTTTTGTCTTTAAGCATTTGACTATAACCAGATTCATCCAAAATATTTTGCAATAATTTGATATGTCCTATTTTTTTATAAAATAAATCATTTCTCCATTTTTCTAATAAATTTAATAAAGAACTTAATCCCAGTTTTGTTTTTGGTTTAATTTTATTTTCTTGAATTAAAAAAATCGATGCACTTTCCAAAGATAGTTTATTATATTTGGCATATTGATTTATTTGTTTAATTGTAGTTTCCCCTATTGATCTTTTAGGAATATTAATAATTCTTTCAAATGAAAGGTCATCTTTATTTTGATGAACTACTCTTAGGTAAGCTATACAATCTTTTATCTCAGCACGTTCGTAAAATTTTGTACCCCCTATTATTCTATAGGGTATTCCTATTTTTAAAAAACGTTCCTCAAACTCTCTTGTTTGAAATATTGCTCTAACTAAAATAGACACATCATTAAGAGAATATTTTTTTTTTAATTTTTCAATTTCATCACTCACACCAATTGCTTCATCTTTTCCATTTCTAAATGAATTTAAATAAACTAAATCTCCATCTTCACCTTCAGTGTAAAGATTTTTACCAAGTCTAGCCTCGTTATTCGATATTATTTTAGATGCAACCGACAATATATTTTGAGTTGATCTATAATTTCTTTCAAGCCTTACTATTTTTGT
>CETH01184567.1_pt1 | contig 22177 bp, 17 predicted proteins | sample 361461 | NCBI WGS metagenome assembly CETH01 (sample SAMEA2622695, study PRJEB7988) | marine metagenome | isolation source: saline water (ENVO:00002010), including
AAGCTATCTCAATACGAAGATATCTCTGATGATTTAACCGAAGAGCAAGAAGCAAAGCTTATTGATTATATTCGTGCGGCTTCAAAAATGTCCTTTGAAAGGATATCTAGAAGATACGATCATTGGCGTGATGCGGACAGAGCACACGATGTTTGGACTCCTGCAAACTCTACTAAGTTTAGAGAGAAGGCTGTAGTTGCCGACACCAGAGCCATCGCAGACACTGTGTTAACTTATATGATGGCAGCACTAGCTGGGCGTAATCCTATGTTTCAACTAGAAGGTATGAACAGGAAGTCCAGAAGGTCAGCTTTAATCTTAGAAAGATTATTGCACCAACATATGAGGAGAACGGCGGGAGAGGCAAGACTGGCTCAAATGTTACTTGACAGTATCAGGTATGGGTTTGCCCCAACTAAAATTATTTGGGATGCTAAAAAGAATACCAATCATATTGTTAATTTTGATCCTAGGCGTTGTTTCCCAGACCCAAGAGTAAATTGGGGTGAATGGGATAGAATGCAGTTTATTATTTTTAGTGACTTCGTTTCAACAAACGCCTTGGTATCAAGTGGTATGTATCCAAAGTTAAATAAATATCCAGGTCTACGAAAAAAAGGTGGTAGAAAAACTTCTTGGGATGCACATAAATTTTTTAAAGAAGAAGGTAGAGGATTATCAATAAATCCAGAAGAACCAATCGGTAGTGAAAATGGACATCACTTTACATTAGACAATGCAAGAATTGTTGATGAGATGTGGGTTCGTTTACAAGGTTATGAAGTAGGTGTTCCGTCTATAGAGCAACTATGGATGTGTATAACAGTAGTAGATGAAGAAGCTATAATTAGATGTCAATTAAATCCTTATGGTCAGCAGTTCCCAGTAGTAATAGGTGGATTGTTTCAAGATACACATAAAACATTTAGTCAATCTTTATATGATTTATTATTACCATTACACGAAGTATCAACTTGGTTATTGCGTTCTCGTATTGATAATGTTCAAGCAGCATTAAATAATTTAATGTTTGTAGACCCAACACAAGTTTCTATACCCGACCTAATTGATAGAAATCCTTGGGGTGTAGTAAGAACTATGCCAGGTGCTAAACCAGGTGATGGTGTCTTTATAGCTACGGTTCCAGATGTAACTAAAGGACATTGGAATGATATAGCAGCTATGTCAGATTTAAAACAAAGAGTTTCAGCTGCATCAGATGCACAACAAGGTGTACCAACAGCAGATGGTATTAGAACTGCAACAGAGATTGCAAGACTTACACAATTAGGTTCTCAAAGATTAGGTGTGTTAGCTAGAATTATGTCAGCTACAACCGTAAGACCAATGGTAAGAATGATGACACAAAATTTACAAGATGCTTTGTTTCTTGAAGGCTCATTAAGAATGGACGCAGAATCAATGCCAGGTGAATTAAGTGCACAAGCAGAAGGTGGTTATGTAGACTTTGATGTTCAGTCATTACAAGGTAATGTTGATTACTTAGTTATAGATGGAACACTACCAATTGAACCAACAAGAAATGCAGAAACTTGGATGAATATGTTACAAATGATAAATCAAACTGGGTTAAATATGGAATACAAATCTGGTAAAATTGTTGAAGAAGCAATTAGAGCTATGGGAGTTTCTGATTTAGATCAATTTAAAATATCTGATGCAGAAAAACAAATGGGTATGACACCATCACAACAAATGAGTATGATGGAAAAACAAAGAGGCAACTCTACACAACAAGGGCAACAACAAACTGTGCCTGTTGAAGAGTTATTAAGAAATATAGATGCAGGTAATTTAGAACCGCAACAAGGTAATTAATATGAAAAAAGAAGAAGTAGAAAAAAATACAGGTCTAAGTCAATTAGATAAAAAATACATTGACCTAGCTATTAAAGAACAAGTTAATTTATTAAGAGATAATATAAAACTTGAATTAATTGATTTATATTCAAAAGCTAATAGTAAAAATATGGTTTGTAATAATCAAAACGAAGTGGACGACAATAGGAAGAGAATTGATAAACTTGAAGCAAGATACAAGGAAGATGATAAATTTACCCTGACTAGAGCTAAAATAATAAACTTTCTTGAGGAGAACAACATAGAATGACAACAGTACCTACAACCCCCAAGTCGGAACAGATACAATTTAGGTCCGAAAAAACAGGTGTTCATAATTTAGATACATATTTAGAAGCTTGTGAATTAGGGACTGGTAGTAATGTAAAGACCCTTCCTAATGTATTAGGAACTCTATTTGACAATACTACAGGTGCTGTAATCTCTACGGCGATCCAATTTAGGCTAAAACCTAACGACTCTAACAATACACTACAATCAAGATTTGGTACATATACCAATGCAAATGCTGGTTGGTCAGACCTAAATGCCACTATTTTCAGGCAAAGAGGGGCACACCAAGCTAGTACAGCATACTCCAGATTAGATATGGTTGAGGATGGAACTAAGTACTTTGTCTGTCATACAGCCCATACTTCTACTGGTACACAGGTAGACACAACCAAGTTTAATGTGGTATTTGATGGGTCACAAGTTTTGTCAGAAATACAAAGCTTTAATGCAAACACTGCACCTCGTTTAAAACGACTAGAGGACGAAGTTTTATTACAATTAGGTGTAGTATAATATATATAAGGAGTGACATAATATGGCGATGAACACATTAAAAGAATTAGTAGAAGCTATAAAATCGCGTTCAAAAGATATAGCTAATACTAGCACAGGCACGATTGCAGGATCTAATGCCAACGATATGGTCTACCTAGCAAAATCGGTAGAAGCATTAACAGGTGCAGACGCACTACTTCAACTATTTGATGAAGCAAACGAACCAGCAAAAGTTTTTGATTATTCAACATCAACGAATGGTGTATGGACACTAGGCGTAGACGACATTTCAAAACCACTTATCAAGTTAACTCAGGCTTCCACTCCTAGCCAAAGTGAACTTACTGTGGTTGTTCCTAATAGAGCATTTACTGTCGTCATTAAAAACGAAACTACCAAGAATGTTTTCGTCCAATATTCTGGTGAAACTAACAACGCTAACAAAGCTAAAATACTTCCAGGAAAAACTGGTTGGGTGTATGGTGATTATGTTGCAAGTGGAACAAACAAAGTTCAGTTTGTTGTAGATGTAGAAGCAATCACAGCTGCACTAACAACGGTTACTACTACTGGTGGTGATATGATTTACCGACAAGGTGCACCAGCAGGAACAACATTTAATGTTGGAGTTAAAGTAGCTTCATATGGCGGAGCAAACAGATACCAATTTAAATTCCCTAACGATGATAATTACCATTTTGATGGTAATATGAAATTGTACCCAGGAAAAACTTATGTCTTTGATGTTTCTGATACTACAACTACAGGACATCCTTTAAGATTTTCTACTACAAAAAATGGTACACACGCATCAGGAACAGAACTTTTAGACTTCGCACCCACTGACAGTACTAACGATATTACCTACACAGGTACACAAGGACAAAGTGGTGCCGTGGTAACTATTGCAGTTCCATCTAATGTAACTGCAGTTTCAATCTATCCATATTGCAGCTCTCATACTGGTATGGGTGGAGATACACAATTTGATGTTACTACTGCCACTGGAGAGGCGAGGCTTCCTCTTGGATCACACGGCACTGCTCTTACTGTTGATGGAAATAGCAACATACCTAAATGGGGTATGGTTGGTAATATGGCAGGACGAGCTTATCGTTTAGAAAACGATGTTACTTGTAGAGTAGCAGATCCAGATGCACCAGGATATCCTGGAACTGAAAACAACGGAAAAGTAAGAAACGATTTTTCTCTTGTTAGTGAAGTAACAGATAGTACAAACTTTCCTTTACACGCAAACAAAGGTATCTTTCTTATAAATGATCCCCATCCTCAAGGTGGTACTTACCGAGGTGGTGGTTGCGTAGCTGAGTTTGCAGATGGTTCTTGGAAAAGTCCAGTAATCTGGGGTAGTTCTACTAACTATTCACAAATGGACCCAAGTAACTCAAATAAAGTTATTAATATGCCAGGACACTATAGAGATCAGTCCAAAGGTTATGACAACTTTAATAAAAATACACAGAATGGTAATTGTATACAAACATTAAGAACATACGACTCTACATACTTTCTTACAGACACTGGTAAGGTTTGGGCTGGAGGATACAACAATGTAGGTCAACTTGGTGTTGGTCATACAACATCTGAATACAGATGTGTTCCAGTTCAATTCCCAGGAGCTGCTGGTAAAATTAGATATATAGCAGGACCAGGATCTGGAAGTAACAACATTACTATGTTGGCTCTAGACGAAAATGGAAAAGTTTGGGGTTGGGGATATAATGGACATAATCAATTAGATAGTTCAAACACAACTAACAAAACTATACCAGTAGAAATAACAGGTCTATCAGGTAAAAATGTAACTGCAATTCAAGTTATAGATGCAGGATATCCTACTTGTTACGCATTAACAGATGCAGCAGACGGATACAAAGCATATGCTTGGGGTTATAATGGTGGCAACCAGTGTGCTAACGGAACTACAAACAATGTAGGAATGGGATCACCAAATGTATTAGAAGCAGGATCAGGTAAAAAGATTGTTAAGATGCACGCATCTGGAGCTGGATCTGGCGGAGGTATTCATCTAATTAACGAAGATGGTGCTTTGTACTATGGTGGTTATAACAACACTGGACAAGCAGGAGATAACAATGCTTCTGGTAACAAAACATCAATGACTCTAGTAAGTACATTTAATACTGCTACTGCTGGACTAAAAGTTTTAGATGTTTTCTCTTGTCACTTTACTCAAGGCTCTTGTTACGCAACAACAGATAACGGCGACTTCTATATGTGGGGTCCAAATAACAACGGAGCTACAGGAACTGGAACAACTTCTGGATCACAGAATGTACCAGTTAAAAATAGTTCAGTTAAATGGGTGTCAAAAGTTATAGATTGTTTTTCAGTAACAAGTACATCTTACTATTATATGACTCCTTGGTTAATTGCACACGATAACGAAGAAGATTGGAAGAATAAAGTTAACGGAACCATATATGCTTGTGGTGCTAACTATGCTTCTAAAGCTTTGTATGGTGTCGGTACTGGATTAACACATAGTTCTTGGAATCCAATTCCAATGCCTTGGGGTTATCAAGGTAAAGTTAGAGATATCTCTTCTCACGGATATGGACAATCAAGTACTTGGGAAACTGGATATATGTGTTTAATGATGGACGGAACAATTTGGGGACAAGGTTACAATGGTGCCTACTCTCACGGATTATCAGACACTAATACTCACTGGACACTACGAAGAAAAACATTAATAGGAGGTTAATATGTTTTACGAAAATAACAAAGATAAAAAATTAACTCTCTACAAAATGTCATTTGAAGATAACCACAAATGGCAAGTTGACTTTGATTGGGAGTGGTCAGGTGGTATTCCATTGAAAAACAATTCTTACTTCTTTGTAAATGCTAATGGAAAGAAAAAGTTTCCAGATCAAGAAGAAGAAATAGTTGTTACTGAAGTAAAAGACTTAAAAGAAGTAGCAGCTTTAGCTTCTTATGTTGCTTTTGGTCCACTATCTACTTTTTTAGATGATGAAAAAGTTGCACAATACAAAACTTGGGGATATGATTTAATTAAAGAATTCAATGATAATGAGGGAATACAAGAAGCTGCAGACGAATGGCTAGCAAAATAAGAGAAACAAAAGAGAAACTCGCCCTTATTAAAAGGTTGAAAAAAGATGATGCTTGGAAATTTCTTCAAGAAATAATGAAAGAAGAAATTCTCACAGCAGCATATAATTTATCTTCTGATCCTAAAACTTCAGTAGATGAATTAAATTGGCGAAGAGGTGCTTTATGGGCATCTAAGAAGCTAATTGAAATGCCTTCGGTTCTAGAGGTGAAACTAGAAAATGATCTAATGATGCAGACATTAGAGGCGGAGGATAAAATAAACCAGGACGCTACGGCTTCCAAGTAACCACGCTACGGCTAGGAAAGGATAAACATTATGGCACAAACACCAATCAACGAACAAGACAAGCAAATGGTAGATAATCTTGCAGCAGAAAAGCTGGGAGATGTTAATCGCCAAGTTGCAGAAGGAATACAGCAAGTACAGGAAGCTGCAGGCGATCCTAATGTTGCAGGGAAAGATAACTCTCAACAAGCTGTAAAAGAAAATCCAGTAGAAAAACCAACTGCTCAAGAGCAAGCTGCTGAAGCAGTATCTCCTAAGACAGAAGGTGATATGGCACAAGAAGAGTCATTCATTAATGTAATGTTTGGCGAAGGTGACAAAAGAACTCTATCGGATAAACAAATTAAGGATACTTATAATCGTTATAAAGACCTTAATTATAAGCACCAAACAGAAGTTGCACCTATGCAACCCATTTTAGATTTCGCTAAGGCTATTCAATCTCAAGTGGCTGCAGAAGGAGTACAGGCAAATCCAAATGATATTGTCCAGTTTTTGGCTGCTGCATCTCAAGCTTATATGAAAAACCCTACAATGGGTGGTCAGAAAGACCCAACACCAGATACACAGGGTATTCCATTAGGTGAGATTGAAAAAGATATGGCACAATGGGAAGAAGATAATGCTATGACACTACCGCCTAAATATAAAGAGGCAGCTAGTATGATGCAGAATCTTCAGACTGAAAATGCACAAATCAAACAGATGTTACAACAGATATCAGCAAATGCTCAGGGTATGAACCAGCAAGCAACACAGCAAGTAATGGATGCTAATGCTACTCGTGATACTAATATGAGGCAATTAGCAGCTAATAATCTTGATAAAGCACAAGCTAAATATCAATTAGCTGATGATTTACAAGATCAATTCTTTCAGTTTGCTTATGGTAGAGGCTATACAATGGAAGATTTTTTAGACCCTGCACTAACTGATACTGTAGTCGGAGATTTTAAAGCTAATCTAAATACTCCAGAAATGGAACGATTAGCAGGTATAGCAAAGCGTAGACAGGCTTTTACTGGATCTATGGGTGCTACACCAGGAGCAGTTGGAGAAGCACCTCCTACTGACCCTAACGCAGAATTTATTGGAAAAGTAGCTGATGATTTCTTGAAAAAGAGAAATAGAGCCTAGACAAGGACGATCATCATACCACTTATCTAGTAAATTAAAATTGTACGCTACGGCTTACAAATGACAACGGAACACAGAATTCTGCTGAATGCACTATCTTGTGGGAAGAAGTCGGATTTGAAACACGAAACAATGCTATAAACTTATAAGGAGGTTACTATGGCAGCAATACAAGGACTTCGTGGGACAGGTCAATTTACATCAGACTTTCGTCCTACGAACTATAGGGAGTTATTCACTCTTCTAGAACCAAATGGTACAGCACCGCTTCAAGCGTTGTTGGCTATGACTTCTAGTGAGTCTACAGACGACCCTAAATATAACCATTTCAGAGATGAGTTACCAACAAGAACCATCGTTGTTAATGGTGCGTTAAACAATAGTGCAACTACTTTAACATTTGACAATGACACAGCTGATGAAGCTTTTATTGTTAGTGGTACTGTTTTGCATAACCCAGCAACTGGTGAGAATATTCTTGCTACTGCGGATGCGAACACTTCAGCAAACACAGTAACTATTCAAAGAGGATATCACTCTACAGCGGCTGCAGTCGCAGATGACCAAGAGCTAATTATCGCAGGCTCGTCCTTCATTGAAGGTGGCACATCTCCAACAGCAGTTAGTTTTGATGCTACTGTAGACCACAACTTTACGCAGATCTTTAAAACTGCGATTTCAGTAAGTGGAACTTTACAGAACACAAACCTAAGAACTGGCGACAAAGAACAAGAGCAACTTACAAAAGCCCTAAAACTACATATGGGTGACATTGAAAGAGCTTTCTTCTTTGGAACTAGAGGTGAAACTAACGGCTCAACTGCAAATCCAAAAAGAACTACTGGTGGATTGTTCAGTATGGTTACAAATGTAATTGACTGTGCATCTGCTACAGCTTCTTCTAACAAGATGACTGAGAAAGAGTTTGATAAATTCTTAATTGAGGACATCTTTGCTTTTGGATCAAACGAAAAGGTAGCCTTTGCGGGTCCTCGTTGTATCACTAATATGATGGAACTAGGTAAAAACAGATGGCAACCTGTGCAGATTGACAACGCATATGGCGTAGCATTTACAAGATACACTACATTTGCTGGTGATCTTCTTGTATATATGCACCCTATGTTCCGTCAGGTTAATGCACTATCGCAAGAGATGCTTATCTTAGATATGAATCACTTGAACTATCGTTATATGGCGGGTAGAGATACTCAACTCGTAAGAGATATCCAAAATAACGATTTTGATGGTGTTAAACATATGTATATGTCAGAGTGTGGATTAGAAATGACCCACTCTAAAGTACACCACAGAATTAAGAACTGGTCTGCTCTATCGTAATAGGACGACTAATTCTTATATAAAGGTAAACTAAGGGCTGGGGTTAGTGATAACTCTAGCCCTTTTTATTTAGGAGATAGGATATATGACAGAAAAAGATGTAAAAAGGTTTAAGTCTGCACAAAAAGCTAAAGATAAAGTAGCTAAAGAAGCAGTCAAAGATCCAATTGTAACTCAAAAAAAAGTGGGTTCACAATGGGCTTACTATGTAAGTGCTAATCCAGAAAAGGTTAGTTGGGATATGAATGTGGCAGGTGAGAAATATAAGGGATTGTGGAATAAAAATAGAACACATCTCGTATGGAGAATACCTGCAGACAAAGCAGATAGGTTTGAACAACACATATTCTTCAAGCACAGAAGGATTATCAAGGGAGATGAATAATGAGTTCTTACAGTTCTGGTTCTTCATCGTCTACAAGTAGTAGCTCATCATCATCTAGCAGTACATCTAGCAGTACTTCTAGTTCTAATACTGCAGCTAACACATCTAGCAGTACATTATCTACATCAGGTATTGCTACAGGAGGGATAAACACATCTACATCCAATTATGTAGATATGCCTAAACCAACTGAAGAGCCAACTAATAGAGATGCTAACAATAATGTAAGACCAGGTGGCGTTGATTTAAGAACAAACATTAATAAAGAAAAAGATAGGTTAGCAACTGATGCACAGCTTAAATACTTAGACGACAATGTTAATGATAGAAATAGGTATTCAGCATCTAATCCACATTTAGGTGAACCATATTCTTCATTACAAACACTGGCTATGCAAGCTTTGCGTAGATATGGAGATATGCACCCTGGAACTGTAGACGGCGAAGTCATTATGATGTTTATTGAGTTCGCTAATTTGGTATTAGAAGATCTAAGATCACATCCATACTTTGATAATTTAGAGATAGATTACTATACACATCCTACAGAACATAGGAATGTACCAGATCAAATTATGGTTGCAGGATTACTTTATAACTATGCAGTTCAACAACAATCTAACAAGGTAGAAGCATATGGTCCTATGTATTTTAGGACTATGAACAGAGTTTTATATAATAGAAAGTATGGTAATTCTAAGATAGAAATCAGCCCACACGACAGAGGTTCTGATAATCTATGTAGTAATAGAGCATACGATGCTGGGAGAAAGTAGATGTCAACAGCTTATGCACCATCTGGTGTAAAAGTAAAGGTTTATCCTTATGAAGATTTTCAAGGTGTTGATGCGTCCCGAGATAAAGCCGCTTTAGATACAGGTCAAAAACAGCATTTGATAACCATAGATAATGGTTTTGCTGATTGGAGGGGATCTATTGTTAGGGATGCAGGTGCCAGTCAAAGGACATCTGGGGATAGATTAATTAAACACTTAAACTTTTATGGTCGTAATAGACTTGTATGGGCACAGAAAGATGGTGGTGGTATATCTTTAAAATCAGATCAAGACCATATAGCAGAAGAAGTATATCCTAAAAACAACATAACAACATCTACACTATTCAATAACAATGTTATCTTTTTTAATAGAGATAATAGTATGTATAGATATGATGGTTTAAAATTTAGAAAGATTGAAGCTAGTTCCGATCCAAGACCAGCATTTGGAGTTGCTATTCAAAGAAGGTTAGCAATAGCAGGAGCACCAGATAAAAGAACAACAATAGATATAAGTCGTGTTGATGAATTCAATGTTTTCCCAGATGATGAAGATCCAGCAGCAACAGCAGTAACTAAAGCTGCAGATATAGATGTTGCTAACATCATTGGTACTGCAGATGAAATAAAAGGTTTAGGTGTTTTTGAAAATAACAGATTAGCAGTATTTACAAACGACCAAGTTGTTGTATATGCACTGCACCCAGATTTCACACAATGGCAAATAGATGATAAAGCCAATGTTAAAGTAGGAACTTTAAGTCATAATACAATTGTACCAGCTGGTTCAGACCTTATGTTCTGTTCTAGAGATGGGGTACACTCGTTAAGAAGATCAGATACAAACGGCGTAACTATATTCTCTATACCAATGTCAAATAAAATTGACTTAACTTATAGAGCTTTAGTTAAGCAAGTTGCTAATCCTGAAAACATTAGTGCTATGTTTGACCAAGATGAAGGTCAATATCATATATTCTTTCCTATATCTGATCTTCTTTGTACTAGATTAACATTGACTCTAAACCCTATGTCTGGTGGTGAAAGTAAATGGTCAACAGGTACATTCTTAAATGCTATGAATGGTAGACAGCTAGGTGGAACAACAGTTTTTGGTACTCCTGGTGGTATTTGGGAAAGAGCTAGGATTGAAGATATAACAGACTTTAGTCCAGAAATGACGGTACTAACTCCTATACTTTGGCAAGGTGCTATAAATGATGTAAAAGAAAGCTATTCTTTTATATTACAAGCAACTGGTAAAGGAGAGATAACGGTAGAAGCTTTTGATGAGCGAGGTAGGTATTTGAGTTCTATGGTTTTTCTTATAGAAGAGGACGGAGCGGACGACAAATTCCCAGATGTGCCGTTAAGTAGACAATATGAAAGGAAATTTGAACATCGTTATAGAGGTGTTCAATTTAGATTAAAAACAAAAGGTAAAGGACTATTAAAAGTTATAGGCTTTGCCGTCACAGTAAGGCAGGGATAAATTATGGCAAGACTTAGACAACAACATCCTCAAAACTATGTATCATCAGGTAATATACATACTGATTTTGAGAACATCATCAGATATCTAAACACAGCAGAGTTTGGTGATAAAACAATCGCTGAACTATTATCGGTTCTGTTTAACGAATCAGGGACATTCCAAGGTCCTATTGAAATGAGAGTAGACACAGTTAATGGTCTACAATATAGGGTTGGTACATATCCTGGAGCAGATGATGGTTGGCAAGATCTAATTACAATCTCTTCATTACGAGGTCCATCTGGAGCGAATGTTGGAACCGTTGAAGGTCCTTTCTTTTTCAATAGACAAGATAAATTAATTACAACAGGAGTACAGACAGTCACCGTAACAAGTGGTGGATCTGGATACACTTCTGTGCCTACCGTTTCTTTCACTACACCCCAAGACTCTATTAATGGATCAGCACCAACTGCCACTGCTGTTCTTAATGCTGGAGTTGTAACTGCAGTTAACATAGCTACAACTGCACAAGGAGGAGGATATACCGTAGCACCTTCAGTAACCATTACTCCACCTGCCAATGGTACTCAAGCTACTGCTACTTCTGCTCTTGCACCTATTGCTAGTAATGCCAATGTGATTCCATACACATTTGATCAAAACACAGAGGACATAGTAATTTATAAAAACGGAGTTTTACTTGGTCTAGCCACAACTGGATCTGCAGCTGAATACACAACAAACACTGCTGCAAATACTATTACGATATCAACTGCAACAGGAACTTCGTTAGCAGATAAATACACAATCTACAGCGTGCGTTCTCAATCAGTAACTAACTTTCGTAGACAAGATACATTAGTTAGTACATCCACTAACTCTGTAGCATTTGTTCACTCTAGTGACGAAACTTTGTTGGTATGGAAAAATGGTATCTTACAAGAACCAGGTGGTGGTGCTGACTATATTAACTCACCACAAACAGCAACAATAACATTTACAAGTTCATTATCTCAGAATGATAGGGTTGTAATTATTACGGTTGAAAACCAAGCACAGAAAACAATTGCTGGTTTGATGTTTGAAGATGAATATACAAACGAACAAGGATTTATTAATTACAATAAACTAAATATAGAAAACAACGAGATACCACAGAACAAAGTAAATCAGTTATCTACAAGTCTTGCTAATAAAGCAAACATTACTTCTGGTATATCCACACCATCAGGTGCTGTAACAGGAGATCTATGGTTAGATACATCACAAGTTCCTAATATCTTAAAGTTTTACACTGGTACTCAGTGGTTAGAAACATCACCAGAAAGCTCACTGCCTACTTTCTTAGCTTCCAACGCGTCACAATATGTTCGTGTTAATGGAACTGGTACGGCATTAGAATATGGTACGCTAGACTTATCTTCAGTGTTACCGAAAACAGATAGAGGTGCAGTTAATGGTGTTGCTTCACTAGATAGTAGTGCGAAGATACCTACTAACCAATTACCTGATATCTTTGCTACATCTACTATTTCATTTTTTAATGTATGGGAAGATGCTTCTGTAACTGTAACTAACAAAACATACTTTGTTTCTAATATATGGAAACAGAAATTAAGATTAGATGGTATCACCCATAAGCTCGCAGCAGGTACTTGTACTATTCAATTATCTGTAGACGGTTCAACAATTGGAAGTACATTCTCTTCCTCTACTACCAGAGCTTCTGTCAATATGCCGACAACAATTGAGATTGATGGAACAACAACAGGTAGACGATTAGAGTTAGTAGTAACAAATACTTCTGGAGCAAATAGTTTGGAGGTTGGTATAGCAGCAGCTACACTATCTGTATAAGGTGATATTATGGCATTTAAAGATTATGTAGATAACTTTGGAGGATTTGATCAAAAAGACTTTGTTGCAAAACAAGAGTTTGATCAGATGGCTAGTAAAGATACTATTGATGCAAAACTAGAACCAGGCGAGTTTGTAGTACATCCTAAAATATTTCAAGATAAAGAAGGACAGGCATTACTTGCACAGCTAATGTTAAAGACCATCAAAGAAGGTGGTAATCCAATGGCTATGTTTGCAGGATCAGAGATGGGTAATTACGACCCAATGAATCCTAATAGCCCTCAACACTTTTTCTTTGGTAAAATCTTTAGAGGCATATCAAGAGTATTCAAAAAAATTGTTAAAAGCCCAATAGGTAGAATTGCTGTAACAGCAGCTGCGGCTATGGCTGCACCATACTTATTACCTGCTTCAATATCTGCTGGTACTGCGTCTACGATAGGTGCTGCGGTTGGATCTGGTTTAGCCACGAAAGGTGCTGGAGGTACTTGGGGACAAGCATTGATGAATGCAGCAGGAACTGCAGCAGGTTCTTATATTGGTGGTAAACTTATGGGAACAACTACTATACCAAAAGATGTTCCATCAGGTGCTGTTTTCCCTGGAGATATGCAGGTTGTTAGCGGAGGTAATGTAGTTGATTTAAGCACAGTCGGTACAGCTGCGAAGGGTGGATTTAATATCCCCGCAAATGTGAACCCAGTTGCTAACATAACAAACCAATCATTACTTCAAACAGCTGCAGGTAACACTAGCGGTTTTGCGGTTAACGCAGCAAATCTTGTAAACAAAATCCCTATGGTTGGTTCAACAATAGCAGGTGCTAACTTAGGTGCAGTGGCTGGTAGTTCTTTAGGTGGTAGTTTAGGAACTATGTTAGGAACGGTTATGGATCCACCTAAGATTCCAAGTTATTTTGAAAATACATCTGGTATGAATGTACCAAGAATACAATTACCTGGGTCTACACTTAATTTAGGATTAGGTTCACAAGGTGCAGCACAATATTTAGGAAGTAATTTAGGACCAGCTATGGCATCTGGTAAAAACATATATGGTAATCTAACTAGACCACAAGAATTAGCTGGTGTAGATTATCTTCGTAGGTTCACTGATAGAAGTGGAGAACCTAGAGAAGAAAGATTTGGAACATTTGGTAATGCAGTTTACAAAGCAGACAGAGGGTTTTCTCTCGGCGGTCGTGGTGGCTTTGGAATAGCGTATTACTAATATGATAAAGGAAGGCACATATGAAGATATTGAAACACTACTACCACTTGCTAGAGAAATGCACGGAACGAGTATATACAAAGATACTCACTACGATGAAAACATTGTACGAGAATATGCAAGCAGGTTTTGTGGAAATCCAAATAAATACTTCAGAGTATATTACAAAGGCGATAAGCCTATGGCATACCTTCTTGGATACATTACAAACTATCTATGGGGCAGTGATCTCTTGGCTCAAGAAGAGTTACTCTTTACTGATCAAAGTAGTCAATTGGCAGGTTTCAAGTTACTCAAAGACTTTGAAAAGTGGGCGAAAGAAAAAGGGTGCAAAGAAGTGAATTACTCTGTGACATATGCTGGTGCTCCTAACGAGCAATATGATAAAGTAATGACCAGAATGGGATATACAAAACAAGGAGCGATTTATAAAAAAGGAATAGTATAATGTGTGGCGGTGGCGGATCAGGCAGCAAAGATGATAACATAGAAAAAGTTGTAGCTCCTGTAGCCAACTTCAAGCCAAATGATAATCCTATGACAGGTTATAAACCTGGGGATATTAGACAAGAAAGACTTGATCCAATTGGTAATCCTACACAAAATCCTGTTAAAGGTACAACTAATCTAAACTATGCACCTGATGATCGTGATGAAACATTCCGTAATGGTGGTTCAACTCCTAGACCAGATAATAATAAATTAGGTAAAGCTGTAGTAGAACAAGGCTTCAGAGCTGCTACTTATATGGCTAATCCAATGCTTGGTTTGGGTGTAGATGTAGCCAGAGGTGTTATTAATTTTCTATCTCCAAATAATAAATTTGGTACTACTCCCCAAGAAACAGCATTAAATATGCTTACTGGTCCTATAGGTGGTGCTAAAGCGGGTGCGACAGCTATGCAAGATGTATTAGGTAAAGCTGCCCTAACTGCAGATTTAGCATATGGTGCATCTAGAGCTAGAGAAGTGGGTATGGCAAAAGCTATGGAAGAAAGCCCAAGGTTCTCTCAACAATTCGTAGGACAATTTTTTGATGATAAGCCTACAAACACTAACACAGGGACTACAAAATCTAAAGATATAGGTACAATAGGTACAAATAACATAATAGGAACTACAAAAAATGACATTAACTTCGGAGGCTTTGACGATCGTGACGACAAAAAACAACGACAAGGTTTCGGTAAAGGAGTTTACACAAGGTTTTAATATGAACAAATTAATTATGGAGGGCAAATAATATGTGCGGCGGCGGCGGAGGCGGCGGCGGTGGTCAACAGGTAATAAACCAAGTTGAATACACTGACTTGCTAGGAAACAAACAAGTAGTAAATGAATCAGAATACGGCAAGACTATGGGTCTTAATCCATTAACTGCTGGAACTCGTCTACAAGCAATTATTGCAAATCCAGAAGAAGCAAGAAAATATTCAGCTATGGGCAAGTCTGGGGATCTTTTATATCCTGGTGGTAAGAAACCAGATAGACCTGTCTATAGATCATTTGTAGGAACTAATGTTACGGCACCAGGGACAGATCCGTCTATGGAGAGAAGGGACTCTCTCGCAACAGGTGAAGGAACATTACCAGAGTCAGGTCAAGTACCAACACAGATGACAGGTGAAGAAACATTTGGTGGTGAAGTTGGAACAGGTGAAACAAGTTTTGGTAGACGAGCTTTATTATCTGGAGAAGGTCAACTAGCAACAACGCTTGGACCAACATATACTCCAGAACAAGGCACATTACCAACACCAACAGGTAATCCAGATTTACAAACAGATCCTAATGTACCACCAGTTACTCCAACAGAAAGTGTGGCACCAGATGTGAACTATATTGTTCCAACAACAGAGAGGAAAGAACAGGTTATCTCTTTCGTTCCAAATGACCCGAACGCACCGTTTGTGGCAAGAGGTCCAATATCTTCTAACTTGGTGAACAGGAGAACTGGATTTGGGAACGGAATTATTATTGCTTAGGAGGGATAACAGATGAGCTTTGGAAGTGTATTTAGTGCAATAGGAACCAAGATGGGTATGGACCCATTGACTGCTAATATTTTAGGCAGTGGTTTTGATGCGAGTAGTGATTACTTAGCTCAGTCACAAGATCGTGCACAGCTTGAAGCTATCTATAGACAACAAGGTCAAGACTTACAATTCAAACAAAATCTTGCTTTACAAAGAGATGCAGAACAAAGAGCATTAAGAGATAGACTTTTAGTTCAATCATCTAATTTAGCCGAATCAATTAAACAAGTTAATGAATATCTAGGTGTACCATACACACCAAGTAAAGAAGATATTATGCGTGATATGTTTGATTTATCCAATGCTTATAGGACTGACATATTCAAACTAGCAGAACTTACTGCAAGTAAAGCAAAAGCAAATAACCTAGCAAGGTTAGGTGGTGCTGATTCTGATACATTAGATGCTAAGGTTCAAGCTGATGTAATTGCCAAGTATGCACCTGAACTACAGAAAGCTGACATACAAGCAAAAGTAAACGCACTTAAATTTGCTAGTGAAAGAATGAATCTAGACCAAGCATCTAGAGCAGCATTTACAAAACAATTTACAGATCCTTATGATGCACAATTTGGTATGGAAAAACAATTATATAGCACAGCACAAACCAACTATAGCGGAGGCGGAACAGGATTGAGTAATATGTTTGATACGGCTATGAAGTCTGCACAAAAAAGTAATGATTCATTCTCTAATAGTTTAGACAATCTTGCTAAAGGAATTACTGGTGACTACAATACTAACAAAACACCAGACAGTACTATCGTAGGTAGTGGAACTATAAACAATCAACCACAAACCAATTATTTAGGACAACCTTTGTATTATGATGCCCAAGGTAATTTAATTGGTGCGGAGGTTTAATTATGGCACTTAGTTTTGGATTCGGTCTATCACAAAATCTGCGAGATGCAGAGCAAAGGAATATAGACAAACGAAAAAAGAATAAAGATGCTTTTCAAGCTTATATGGATCAAGAAAGAAAAGCTGGTCGTCCGTTGTCTATTACTGATTTAGAAAAACAAAGGCACGAAATAACTGGTGGTAACTTTCTCTATAGTCAATCTTTAGCTAGTGACCAAATGCTAGAGTCAATGCACAAGGCTCATAACCAAGGTGTATTTGACGATCAACTAGCACAAGCTACAAAAAATATAGAGAATATAGAAACTAGAAACAAAGCTTTTGATTCTTCTGTAAATGTTAATGGTACATTTGAAGAATGGAAAGAAAGTATGATAAGTGAAAAAGGTTTTCTTGGTCCTAATAGAGAACAAAATACTAAAATGTTTTCTGATATGGGTTGGGATGACAGAAGTAGGTGGAATAAAACACAAGTTAGAAAAAGAAAAGAAGAAATAGATAATGTTTTTAATGATGAAAATTTTGCTTCTACTAATCAAACAGAAGCACAAATAGATATGAATTTTTCTGGTCAACCTCAATGGTTGATTCAGGGTTTAAAATCTAAATTAAAAACTTCAAATGCAAATAAGGTTTCTGCAGGTGTTTCAAAAACATTAAGCGAACTATTCCTTAAAGGAGTAAGTACAGAGCAATATATAAATTATATTCAAAGAGATGATAAAGGTAAGGACAAATTTGTAGAAAACATATTAATGGCTTCTGGTATAAATATAACACAAATAAATCCAGAGCTTGTTGCAGATACTAAAAAGAGAATAGAAGCTCACTTTGCAAATCAAAAATCAGTGTATAGTGGTAAGGTTTCTACATCCTTCCACGATGCTATGAAAGAATCAGAAGCTTGGAAAAAATTTCACGAAGCTAATAAAAGTGGAAATCTAAGGCTTAGTCGTACTGCGTGGGAGAACGCATACAAAGAAGCTGCAAGAAAATTAGGCTTTGATGAAAATACTTTATTTGTTGCAGGTGAGGGTAAGTATAAAGGTCAAGTAGTTTTAAATAAATTACTAGGAGATATAATTGGTTATAACAATTACAATGCTTGGTTAAATTTAAACTATGCACAAAATTATAATTTTAATAAAGAAAAAGGATCAGCTGCTGCAACTGCATATGGAGAAGCAAACATAACTCAAACCAAAACAAAAGAGAATATAAATATGTTCTTTAGTGCTTTTGGTAAAAAAGAAGATAACCCATACCTAAGTGGTCCACTACTTAGTATATTAGGTACAATGCAATCTAAATATTATATTCCTTTAGAAGTAATGAATAGTCTACACGCAGAACTTGACGCTGTAAAAGATAGGGCAAAAGAAAGCCCAGCAGAGGCGTTTGCTATATCAGAAGAAATTGCAAATAAACTTGGTCTACAAACTTATCAAGATGCCAAAGCTACTGCAAAACAACAATACACTAATTTGTTTACAGATGGTGTGCCACCTGGAACTTCTATAAAAGCATATGGAATTGAATACAATGATGAAATTGAAAAGAAAGAAAAACAAATTATAGAACTAATAAGTAAATTACCTAAGTCAGCTAAAACAGAAATTAAATTACCTAATGGTGAAGTAGAAGTTGTTTGGAATAATCCTAATGTATCAAGGCTTATAGGTGAATATAGAGATATGTTATTAAGGATAAAGAAAGATATATCAAGAGATTTAACTGGATATAATTTAGGAGCTTTTGATGATTCAAACAATACAGCTTTTCCAATAGAACATACCTTTGTTGATAGTGATGGAAATGAAACAAAAGTTACAAACATAAGAGAGTACAGAGAATACCTATTAGGTAAAATAGATAATCTAACTAACGAAGCAGGTATCAAAGCAATAAATGATATTACACCTACAGGTGAAAACAATGCTGGATACGATAACAACAACTTTAGCACTCCTAACGCTCTAGGGTTTAAAGGAGATATAACTTCTCAAGCTCAAGCGATTAATAGTATTCACCTAAACAAAGAATACAAAACTACAATAGGAGATATGATGCCTGCTAATAGCGGAAGCACTTCTTTCTTAATAACTGATGCAGGTTCTGACCAAATTAGAATTAATCCAATTTACACTGACAAGGGAGCTATAAATTTATTTGGTACAGGAGAAGGACCAAACATACAAAACACACCTTTCTTTGATATATTCAAAATGGTCTATAACTCTCACAATTTAAAACGATTCAAGTCATATAGCGAAATACCAAAAAACCAAAAAAATAACATAATAAACGCTATGGCTAATGGAATACTTTATAACTTCACCATATACGATAAAAGCGTTGGTAGTGGTAAGGTTATAAGTCCATCATATAATATAAGAACCGTAGCAGATAACAATGGTATCACTATTGGTGGTATTGGTAGTGGCAATATAAAAGACTTTTTAAATAAAATGAAAAAACCAAATGCCTTTGTATTAAATACAAAACAAAAGCATATTGGTTCTGAGGCTACACAAGCTCAAGTATTACGATTTATAGAAGAATATCTAAGCGGTGGTATGGACTTAGCAAATAAAGACAATATGGGTATTAAGGAAATGCTTATGAACTAGGATGACTAACTAGCTGTTATAGAATAATATAAATAAATCGGAAACTGGAGTACCGAAATTATGTCAGAAGAAAATATAAATACAAATGAACCAACAGAAATCCGTGATGATCTAGGATTTGGTAGTGATGCACCTGAAGTAGGAAACAAAAATCTTACAGGTCTTATCAAATCTAGAGGCTATGGAGAATTATCACTAGATCCAGGTGGACCAGACACGGGTGCTTTAAAATATGCAAAAGGTGATCTGTCAAAAACAGACGCACTAAGACTTTTGCAAAATCCAGAATTTATTCAAGATGTATATGATTTCTTTCAAGATAGAGATGGCATAACATTCTCTAGTCCTCAAGAAGCTATTGAAGAGTTTTATAGTGATCGTGGTTGGAAAGCTATGAACTTTACCAGTATGACTAAAGAGGCTTGGTACACAACGGTTGGTAGTGCAACCGATGATCAAAAAGCAAGGCTATCAAGATTACAGCGTGTCTACGATGCTTTACCTAATTTTTATGAAGATGGTGGAACAGGTGCTGCTGGATTGGCTGCCAATGTAGGGAAAGCTGTATTTGACCCAGTAAACTTAATTGGTGTGGGTGTTGGTGGAATGGCTGCCAAGGGTGGTGCAATCGCAGCAAAACAAGCAGGTAAAAATTTATTAGTAGGTGCAATTAAACAAGGTGGTAAGCAAGGTGCAAAAACTGAGGCTTTACTAGGTGGTGGTATTGAAGCTGCATATAACGCTTCTGAACAATTTAGAGATATAGGTATTGGTGAAAGAGATGAGTATAGTTTTAAAGAAGGTGCGTTTGCATTTGGTGTAGGGTCTGCCGCTGGTGGAGCATTGGGTGGATTATTTGGTGCTGCAGGTGGAGCCTTATTCAGAAGGAACCTAACTAGAACTGCAGATGGTAAATATGATTTTAAACAAAGTTTTGTAGAAAAAGATAAAGAAGTTCAAAATGCTTTAAAGGCACAAGAAGAAGCAAACTTTACTGAAGCTGTAGAAAATTTTGAAACAAATCCAACTCCAGAAAACAAAACAGTTATTCAAAATTTAATTGACCAAAATGTCCGACCACAATTAGAAAGAATTTATAAAGGCTTGATGGATGAGTTTGCCGCTTCTGACAGAACTAAATTTGATAATTTTATGTCAGGTAACAAAGGCGGAAGAACTGATGATGAAGTTTTTTCTGCAGCAGAGTTTCCTGATGTAAACCCTCAAGTAATAAACGAAGCAAGAAAACTTCGTAAGGTATTAGACAATATATATGTAACTAGAAATGCTATTGAAGAAGCAGACGGACTAGATATTCAAACACAAAAATTAAGAGATGAGTTACCTGGCAAAAAAGATCCTGCTGAAATACAACAAACTCAAACTAAAATTAAAGAGAATGAAGCAGCTTCATTACAAAAAAGAAAATTAGTTAGTGCATTTTTAAGAGATTACAAAGATGGTAATGAACAAGGGTTAATTGATAAGCTTCTTAACTTAAATGATATTCAAGCTAGGATGGATGCTAAGGACAATCTTGTTATTGGTAAACCAGAAGAAACAACACCAAAAACAAAATCTGAACAAGATATATTAGAAACCGAACCAAAAGTAGAAGGTGATGATGTAAAAGAAGTAGAAGTCAAAACTGAAACTGCTGAAGAAATACAATCTACTTTATCAGACCTTGAGAAAAGAAAGAAACTTTTACAAAGACAACAAACATATCGTAACCAACAAGCAAAAGCTGGTAAAGAATTAAGTGACAACCACCAAGGATTAGCAAAAACATATGAGGCAGATTTAAAAGATGTAACTGATAAAATTAAAGAAGCTAATGCAAAATTAGAAACTCTTAATAACAATAAAACTGTTGAGGCAGATGAAGCTCTTTCTTCTGAGCAAGCTAAAGTTAGAGAACAAGAACTAGCTGATACAAAAGCAAGGCAAGAAGGTCGTACTGCAGAAGCAGAAGAAGCGGTATCAACACCTGATGAAGGTGCACCTGATGCTCCTAAACCAGATTTAAAACCAGAGCCAGTAACTATTGGTCAAAGAATGGATCAGATTAATGACCTATTAGAATCTGATCCTAAGTTTAATCCTAATAAACCTGATATAATTGATACAGATAAAGGTTCTATTAAGTTTATTGAAGAAATATTTGACCCTGCAGATATAAAAGCTGCAGCTGCATCTTTCAGACGAGAGGTAAAAGATTTAGTAGACAACCAAAAATACTCTAGAAAACAGGCAAGACTTATAGCTCTACAAAATATGATAGACGACTATATTGGTACTGAAGGTGTTAATGCTATTGCCAAATCGTTATCAGATCCAGCAGACACATTTGCTTTAAGGGGTATATATAATAGAGATGC
>CETH01089567.1_pt1 | contig 22146 bp, 20 predicted proteins | sample 361461 | NCBI WGS metagenome assembly CETH01 (sample SAMEA2622695, study PRJEB7988) | marine metagenome | isolation source: saline water (ENVO:00002010), including
ATACCGAGTCTGAGTGCGACAGTTATGAGGTTTCTATTCTGGTAGCACCGGATCGCTGGCGGCTTGGCATCGGGACAGCGGCCCTCCGGCTCGGGCGCCAATTGTTGCCCTTCGCAACAATTCGTGCCGCTGTTGATGCCGAGAATGCAGCCTCGCACCGACTTTTCGCTGACGCGGGCTATCGGCGGGACGGTAAAGATTACGTCCTCGGTAGCGACAATGCGGCAGTGGCCTAGAAATGGCGCTTAAGTTGATGTTTACGGGGGGTGGCGGTGCCGGAAATGAGGCAATTTACCGCCAATGGCGTGATCGCTACGACATGACGTTCGCGGACGCAGATTCCAGCGCAATCGACCCATTGATACCGGAGGACCGGCGATGCGAAATTCCGCTCGCTAACGCGCCGGGTTATAGCGAAGCCCTCGGCGTTTTGTGCTGTGAACACAAAATCGATTTGCTGATCCCGGGTGTCGACGAAGAACTACCCCATATGCCCGCAGTTGCGGACGCAGCGCCCGAGACGGATATTCTGGTTCCCGAAAACACGTTTGTGGCGCAATCGATGGACAAGTTGGAATCGGCGCATGCTCTGCAGAGGCTGGGAGTGGCGGCACCGATAACGGCCACAATGGCCGAGGTGGAAGACTTCACCTTTCCATGTTTTGCGAAACCCCGACAGGGGCGAGGGTCGCGTGGTGTCCGGGTGCTTGAAAATCGCGAAGAAGCTGAGGCCTATCGCGTTCTGTCAGGTTTTCCGGCTCGCGATATACTCCTTCAGGAATTGCTGCAGGGACAGGAATTTACCGTCATGATGGCGGCCGATCGAACAGGTAACCTCCATGCGATTGTCCCTGTCGAGGTCGATATCAAGCGCGGGATAACAATTCGCGCAAGGGTCGTTATGAACAAAGATGTGCTCGCCGGTTGCAGGGCCATACACGACGTACTGAAGCCAAGCGGCTGTTATAATATTCAATTGATGCTGATGGACGGCCGCCGAGCTATGCCATTTGAAATCAACCCGAGGGTCTCCACGACCTTCTGCCTGGGAATAGCCGCCGGTATTGACCCGGTAAATATTTATTATCTGTCGCGAGCACCGGAACAGTTGCTGACGGCGCAAGACGGAATCGAACTGAACCGCCATTGGAAGAATGTGATCCATTGAAATTCGCAACGGAAGATAAGAAGTATCTAGAAGCGCGGAAACGGCTGTCCGATACTTATGGAAAGCGTGAACTCTGGTCAGTCGCAGACCATTGGCCGCTCTATTGCGGGACGGCTAATCTCGGTCGTTTTATGGCGATCAGCGACCTCCTGCGGGAGGCGCTGGAAATACCGGGTCATATCGCGGAATTCGGGTCATGGCGGGGAGCAAACCTTCTGTTTCTCGCAAAACTGCTTCGGATCTATGATTCGCAGGGCAGCAAACAGGTGCATTGTTTCGACAGCTTTGAAGGGCTGTCGACCTTTACCAGTGAAGATGGCGCGGCGGTGGACGAAAAGGGCGAATATGCCGGGTCCTTGAACGAGTTGACCGACATGATCGACCTGCATGAACTTCAGGACGACATCATTATTCACAAGGGCCTGATCCAGGACACACTGCTACGGTTCATAGACGAAAACCCAGGCGTGATGATGTCGTTCATCTATTGCGATACGGATCTTTTTGAGCCAACGAAACTGATCCTTGAGAACATGCATGACAGGCTTGTCGCAGGCGGGCTATTCGTCCTCGACCAATGGAGCCATGAACGCTGGCCGGGCGAGTCACTCGCCGTTCAGGAATTTTTATCGGATCCGAAACACCAATATAAAATGCGCCATGTCCCGAATGCCCGGCAACCGACGCTGATACTAAAGAAACTGCAGACATGACGGGCTCTTCGCCACATCAGACACTCGATATCGGCGGGCGCACTGTGGGCCCGGGGCGTCCGGCGTTTGTCATCGCTGAGATTGGCTCGAATCACAATGGTGATATGGATCTCGCCCAGCAGCTCATCGACTCCGCAGCGGCTGCAGGCGTTGATGCGGTCAAATTCCAGACCTTCCGGGCGGCTGACCACTATTCAAAGCACACCCCCGGCTTCGGATATCTCGACAACACCGACACATACAAACTGATTGAATCGCTTGAAATAGATCGCACATGGCATGCGCCGCTCAAGGCCTATTGCGATGATGCGGGCGTAATCTTTCTGTCCTCGCCCTGCGACGCGGAGGCAATCGCGGAATTTACCGACCTGGAGATGGCAGCATTCAAAATCGCTTCATTTGATCTTCCGGATACCCAATTGATAAGACAGGCAGCCCGCTCAGGCCGGCCCGTGATCCTGTCCACCGGTATGGCAGACTGGGCTGATATTCAGGCCGGGGTTACAGCGTGCCGCGCTGAGGGAAACAACGACGTCGTCCTGCTGCAATGCACGTCGCTGTATCCCGCCCCGCCAGAACTTTCGAACCTTAAGGCGATGCAGGCGATGGGATCCGCCTTCGGCGCAATCACCGGATATTCAGACCATACCGAGGGTGACCATATCTCCCTTGCGGCTGTTGCAATGGGTGCGAGCGTTATCGAAAAACATTTCACCCTGGACCGCACTTTAGAAGGGCCCGACCATCCGTTTGCGATAGAGCCGGCTGAACTTTCATTAATGATGACGCGCCTTCGCGACATTGAAGCCGCAATCGGTGACGGTCGAAAAGAGGGACCGCGGGCCGAAGAACAGGAAATGTTCGAAAAGGGTCGCCGGAGTTTGCATGCGCGGGTTGAGATTCCCACCGGGCAGTTGATCACGGGCGATATGCTGACGATCAAACGACCGGGCCTCGGTATTTCGCCCACGCTCCGGGAACAGGTCGTTGGCCGTAAAGCGCAGGTCGATATTGAGGCCGACCACTGGATCACCTGGGATATGATATGACCGGGAAATTAATCGGGCAACTTCCGGTCATATGTGTAACGGGAGCATCCGGTTACCTCGGAGGCCGTGTACTGGCAGGTCTCCAGAGAGTGGGTATAGCCGCGACTGCCTGTCCGGGGCGCCGCGATGGTCTGGATCTGACGGATTCGGAGGCCACAATAAACTATTTTGTGCGTGGCAAATTCGATGCCGTTATCCATTGCGCGGCATATGTACCGAAAGTGGCTAAGGATTATCTGGACGATGGCGCCGGTGCCGCTAGTCTCAGCATGACCGAGAATATTATTGCTGCCAATGTGCCGCATATTGTCTTTACGTCGTCGATGACGGTCTATCCCTCGGGGTCGCCGATGCCTGTACGGGAAGATTCCCCAGACACGGGTGTGACCGGCTATGGCGGCTATAAACGGCGGGCCGAGCGCGCGCTCTGCGCGGCTGAACATCTGAAGGCAACAATTCTGCGCTTGCCGGGATTGTTCGGCGCACCACGTCAGGGCGGTCTTCTGCACAATGCTGCGATGCGGTTTGCGCAAGGGCAGGTTCCGACGCTTACGACACCGTTTCCGATGTGGGCAGCAATTCATGTTGATGATGCGGCCGATCTCCTCTGCCGTGCGGCGGGGACACCGCCGGCTCGGTCGCTAATTCTAAACGCGGGCTATCCGGATCCTATGTCGGTTACCCGAACGGTGTCCCAGCTTGCTGCAATATTCGGCATTGAAATTCCCGAGGACGATGCGCCGCTCTTTCAGATGGACCTTTCTGCATTGACGAAGGAACTGGGGTTGCCGGCCCATAGCCTTGGTGAGCGTTTGCGGGAACTTGCCGTAAGCGCCCAGGAATCGGAGGAAACCGTCTGTGCTTGATCGTCTGAGCGAACTCGTGACTGATCTTGGAAAGCAGCTTAAACAGCGCCGTGACAGCTATGACGGTGAAATGCCGGCACCAGACTCATTTGGCATCGCTGCCGATCAGCTTGCCCATCAATATTTGTCCGACGGACTTCAGGCACTCGATCTAGATATTCCGGTTGTAAGCGAAGAGGACGCTGGATCGCATTCCGACCCTCGTCCCGCTCGATACTGGCTCATTGACCCGGTTGACGGGACGGCAAGCTACCGGGGTGGTTTTGCAGGATATGTGACGCAGATCGCCCTTATGGAGGATGGTGCTCCGATTCTAGCAGCAATCTACGTGCCGGTCAGCGATGAGCTTTTTCTTGCTGAGCGATCGTCCGGTGCGACGCGGAACGGGACACGGCTATTTCTGGATAAGCCTTCGGGCCGCCGCCGGTTTATTGACAATTATCCCGAACCGCGTGCGACCGGGGCGCGGCTCTATGGTCCTCTTGGGTGTGATGGTTATGTTGAATCAGGCAGTCTCGGACTTAAAATCTGCCGGATCGCAGATGGTACAGCGGAGATCTTCTTCAAGGATGTTGTATTGCGTGATTGGGATATCGCACCCGCCGCGTTGGTACTTGAAGAGGCGGGTGGCGTGGTTGCCGCGACAGCGGGAACCCCGTTTATCTATTCTGGTGATTTTGTAAAACCTGGCGTCATCGCGACAGTGAACCCGCTACTTGCCGCAAAGATTGCAGTCGAATTGCAGAGTGTGTCCGTATGACCAATACTGTCCTTGTCATCGCCAGCCACCCCGATGATGAAGTGCTCGGGGTCGGCGGCACAATCGCGCGGCACGTCGCGGCCGGCGACACCGTTCATAGTCTCATCGTTGCCGAAGGGGCCACGTCCCGACCGGGTATTGACGACATGGCGGAAACAAAAGCCCTATGCGCAGCTGCTACTGCCGCGGCAGGCGTGCTCAGCGCGGAGCCGCCGCGGCTGCTGGGGCTTCCCGACAATCGTCTCGACACTCTGGCGCTACTCGATATTGTCCAGCCGATTGAAGCGGTGATTGCCGAGTTGAAGCCACAGACGGTGTACACTCATTTTGCCGGAGATATGAACCGGGATCATGCCATCACAGCCGAGGCGGTTGAAATCGCCTGCCGCCCGCTACCCGGACAGAGTGTTTCCGCGCTCTACGCCTTTGAGACCGTTTCCAGCACGGAGTGGGGTATTGGCAATATGGGGTTCATGCCGCAGGTCTTCATCGAAATTGTGGGTGAACTTGATCTCAAAATTAAGGCCTTGCGCTGCTACGATTCAGAAATGCGCCCCTTCCCCCATGCCAGATCTTATGAAGCAGTCAAAGCATTGGCGCGGCTGCGCGGAGCGCAATCGGGTGTTGGAGCAGCAGAAGCATTCATGGTTCGGCGTGAGTTGAGAAGATAAGGCTTTTGATGAGAGAAGACATCCCGAAAATTGACGTTGAACAGGCTGTTACGCTTCTGAAGCGGGACGGCGTTGTAAAACTCGACGGATTTCTTTCACCGAACTCGCTTGTCAAGGTTCGCCGCGAGCTCGATGCTGCGCGGGACGCTATGCAGGATACGGCCGACCTGCCCTTGCAGCGCGGACCGTCGATCTACCCGACGTCACTTCTGGTTCATGGCCGCCTTAGAGAAATTGCCGAAATTTCGCGCGTTCTTTCGGTCCCACTCCTGAAGATAATCCGTCAAAAAATAATTGGCCGGTGGGCGTATGTTACGGATATCGTCGGAATTGATTCCGTGCCCGAACATAAAGTGGTCACTCAGTGGCACGTGGATGGAACTTATAGTTGCACCAGAAAGCCCGGCAATGCGCGGATCAAACTGTTTTTCTATCTGAACGACGTAACAAGCAAGAACGGGGCGTTCTCATATGTGCCGGGTTCCCATAAGATTCTGGATACCCTACATCGCGAGATGCACGATCATTCCATACCGACGACTATGATACGCGATCTGTCTACCCTGCGAAAATATTTTGCTGATAATACCCCGGCACTGCCGGCCGATCAGCAAGTGCTTGCTGACAAAATATTTACCTCGATTGATTCCGACACCGCTACCTGCGGTCCCTATTCTCTGGAGGGTCCCGCGGGCACGCTTATTATTTTCGATGAGCGCGGCATGCATCGCGGCGGCGATATCTCGGAAGGATATCGGTCCATTCTCCGAATTGCACTAAAGCGGGAAACATTTGGGAATCCGTCTGAATTTCTCAGAACCATGACGCGTAAACTGGCACGCCTCGTTCTTCCCCACCATTACGCCAGCTTGATGTAGGCCATATCATTGTCCAATAAACGCATTCTTGTCACCGGTGCTGATGGATTTATCGGCTCTCACCTCGTCGAAGCACTGGTTGAGGACGGCTGCGATGTTCGTGCCTTTGTGTATTACAACAGCTTCGGTTCGCGCGGCTGGCTTGATCATGCCCCGACGGAGGTGACCGACGAAATCGAATTCCATGCAGGCGATATCCGCGACGCTTCGAGCGTCCGGTCGGCGGTTGACGGGTGCGACACCGTCCTGCATCTGGCCGCGTTGATCGCTATACCCTATTCTTACGAAGCACCCGGATCGTACGTCGACACTAATATAACCGGAACGCTTAATGTGTTGCAGGCGGCCCGAGATTCCGATATCCGCCGCATCGTGCAAACCTCAACCAGTGAAGTGTATGGCTCCGCCCAGCGCGTCCCGATCGCTGAAGAACACCCGTTGCAGGCTCAATCGCCATACGCTGCGACCAAGATCGCCGCCGATCAACTCGCCCTTTCCTTCTACAGGTCATTCGAAACGCCCGTATCTGTTTGCCGGCCTTTCAATACATATGGTCCGCGCCAATCTCTCCGCGCGGTCCTGCCAACGATTATCCGCCAGGTCCTGGCTGGTAAGCGTGAAATTCAGTTGGGCGCCTTGCATCCGACGCGCGATTTCAACTTTGTCGGAGATACCGTCCGCGCCTTTATCGCCCTCGCATCTTCCGACGCAGGGATCGGCGAAGTGATAAATTTCGGGAGCAATTTCGAAATCTCGATAGGGGATGCCGTAGGTATTATCGCCGATTGCATAGGGTCACCGGTCGACGTTCGCGCCAGTTCCGATCGAATGCGGCCTGCGGCGAGCGAAGTCGACCGGTTGTGGGCCGACAATACCAAGGCTCGCGATCTGATTGGGTGGACGCCGGAATATGGCGGTCTTGACGGTTTCAGGCGGGGTATATCCGAGACGGTGGACTGGTTTAGGCAGCCGCAAAACCTATTGACCTACCGAGACAGAAATCACGAGATATAAGGCGGCATACAGGCTGGTGAACAAGAAAAATTCGAACCCCGATTTAGTCGCTTCTCCGGATTCTCCGCTGGAAGAGGTATTACGTGTAATGACGCGTGGCGGGCAAAAAATTGTTCTGATCATAGATGATGAGCAACATCTCCGCGGGATCGTGACCGACTATGATATCCGCGTGACGATCCTCGAAGGCAAATCCATGGACACGCCAGCGAAAGTGTTCATGAATCAAAACCCTATGACGGTCACTGCAAGTGCGAGCGAGCAGGAGATTTTCGTTAGTATGCAGAAGTCAGGCCACAAAGTCGTCCCGACCGTGGACGGAGACGGTCGTTTCGTTTCGTTGCACTACATTGAAGAGTTCTCCCGATTTACCGATCCGGATACCGATCGTTCTGCTGCCGTTGTGATGGCCGGGGGATTGGGCGAACGCCTCCGCCCGATGACAAACGACACGCCGAAGCCAATGCTTCAGGTTGGCGGGCGTCCGATCTTGTTTACGTTGCTAGATCAGTTAATCGTCGAGGAGTTTGATCCAATCTATGTATCGGTGAACTACAAAAGCGATGTCGTGGTCAACTCGATAAACGATGTTCCGAGATATAAGAACCGTGTCCAGTTTATTTACGAAAAACAAAGAATGGGGACCGCGGGCTCTCTGAGCCTGTTGCCTGCTAAACCATCGGGCGCTTTCGTTTTGATCAACGGCGATTTGCTCACCAGTGTGTCGCTGCAGGAAATGGTTTCGTTTCACAAGCTCGACGACAACCACATCACGGTTGCTCTCAAAAAAGAGGAATACAAAATTCCGTATGGCGTCGCCGAGACCGATGGCACCCGGATCATTGGCATGCAGGAAAAACCTGCCTATTCCTTTTTTATCAATACAGGTGCCTACGTGCTGGAACCGGCTGTTATCGATATGCTGATGCCGGGCGAGCCATGTGACATGACCGATTTGATCGATATTGCACTGAGCGACGATGCGCGGGTCGGCAGTTTCCCGGTTCATGAGTATTGGCTGGATATCGGCACACCCGCCCAACTCGAAAAGGCACAGGAAGATTACTCCAATATCTTCAGCAGCTAACGCCGCCAACCGGCTTGAAACGTTTCTGCGGGAGGAAATTGGCGTAATTGGCCCGGTGCCTCTGCATGAACCGTGTTTTCGTGGGAATGAGCTGCGTTATGCCACCGAATGCATCGATATGGGTTGGGTGTCGACCGCTGGTGCCTTCGTCGGCAAATTCGAGGATGCGCTTGCCGAAAGTTGCGACGCTCGTCACGCAGTTGCGACGGTGAACGGTACTGCTGCGCTCCACGTTGCCCTGGTTGCACTTGGCATCGGATCGCGAGACGCCGTTATATGTCCGGCGCTGACCTTTGTGGCTACGGCGAATGCCATCAGCTATTGCGGTGCGACCCCCCTATTTGCCGATAGTAGTCATGAAACGCTCGGGCTATGCCCGGAAAAACTCGGTGAATTTCTCGACCGTGATTGCGACGCTTCAAGCGATCAGTTGGTTCACCGGGCGTCAGGATTACGTATTGCGGCGATAATGCCGGTTCATCTATTCGGGCATCCGGTTGATATGGATAAAACTATTGCCCTGGCTGCCAAGTTTGATATTCCAGTTATAGAGGACGCCACTGAATCTCTTGGAAGCTACCACCGGAACGCGCCAACCGGTGGGCTGGGAACGGTTGGCGTTCTAAGTTTTAATGGCAACAAGATCATTACGAGCGGCGGGGGCGGAGGCGTCATTACGAATGATGATGCGCTCGCCGCGAAAATTCGCCACCTCTCCACAACGGCGCGTCAAGACCGCGGCTGGCAACACGATCACGACATGGTTGGCTTCAACTATCGTATGCCCAACCTGAACGCTGCCCTTGCCCTTGGTCAGCTGGAGAACCTGCGCGAGTTTACGGCCGCGAAGCGGCAACTGGCGGAAATGTACAGAGAACTCTTTGCGGGTATGGATGGTGTGGATTTGTTCAGCGAACAATCTTGGGCGAAAAGCAACTACTGGCTAAATGCGTTGCTTACCCAAAATCAGTCCGCCCGTGATGCTTTTCTCGACGATGTTAATGAGCGCGGCATTCAGGCCAGGCCCTGCTGGCGGTTGATATCGAAGCTGAGTATTTACCGGCATTGTCCCGTCACTGATGATTTAAAGGTCGCAAGGGATATAGAGTCGCGGCTTGTCAACCTACCGAGTAGCGCCAAGCTCCTTTTGCCGGATGAGGGCACGATTTGACCGATGTGGTTACAATCATTGCGGAAGCCGGGGTGAACCATAACGGCGATGTGAATCTTGCAATTGATCTGGTCGATGCGGCTGCGGCCGCCGGTGCGGATTTCGTGAAGTTCCAGACTTTCGACCCTGAATCTCTTGCAGCGCCAGGGACGCGCAAAGCGGAATACCAGATAGCAACGACGGGCGGACAGGAGTCCCAGCTCGAAATGTTACGTAAACTGGTCCTTTCGGACGCAGATCATAGGCGCCTTTATGACCACTGTTCCGAACGCCACATTGGTTTCCTTGCCACGCCGTTTGATCACCGTAGCGCAGATATGCTCGCCGACGTTGGAATGGAGACCTTCAAGATCTCATCGGGTGATCTGACAAATATTCCGTTGCTGGAGCATGTTGCCCGCCTTGGCCGACCGATGATTGTCTCAACGGGAATGGGTGATATGGGCGAAGTGGGCATAGCGATGGACGCCATGCGCGCTGCCGGTGCCCAGACTATAACCCTTCTACATTGTGTCACCGAATATCCGGCTGATCCGAAGGATGTAAATTTACGCGCGATGGCGACAATGTCGGCGGCCTTTGCTGTTCCTGTCGGGTATTCGGATCATACAACCGGGATCGCCGTCTCGATTGGCGCAGTCGCGCTTGGTGCGCGGGTGATTGAAAAACACATTACGCTTGACCGAACATTGCCGGGCCCTGATCAAGCAGCGTCTCTGGAGCCTTTGGAATTCGAGGCGCTCGTTGCCGGTATTCGTATGACAGAACAATCGCTCGGGGACGGGAAGAAAACACCATCCGCCGCGGAACTGCGCAACCGTGTTGCGGCGAGGCGAAGCGTCGTTGCAATCCGAGATATTCCGGTCGGTTCCGTGCTGATGCGCGAAGATCTTGCGATTATGCGCCCCGGTACCGGATTGCCACCGGCGGATCTGGAGCGGGTTATCGGCGCGCGTACTCGCCAGGAAATTCCCGGTGGGACCGTGTTGTCGGCAGATATGTTCGAATGAGAACGATTGCTGTCGTGACAGGCGCGCGCGCAGATTTCGGCATTTATACGCCGGTGTTGAAAGCGATCGACAACACACCGGAACTACAACATCGAATACATGCGTGTGGCGGACATTTCAGCCCTGTTTTCGGGAACACGATTGATGAAATTGAGGCATCCGGTTTTAACGTCGCTGAGAAAATAGAGACATTCACCGGCACACAAGGGTCGCAAGAAATCGCGAATTCGATGGCCCGCGGAATGACGGGTTTTGCTGATGTATTTTCCCGGAACCGGCCCGATATGGTTCTGGTTCTCGGCGACCGATACGAAATGTTCGCAGCCGCCGCCACGGCTCTGATATTTGCGCTCCCGCTTGCGCATATCCACGGCGGCGAATTGTCCGAGGGCGCGATAGACGATGCTCTGCGCCACGCAATCACGAAGATGAGCCATCTCCATTTTGTATCTTCGGAAAGTCATGCACGCCGTGTCATACAGCTTGGCGAACGGCCTGAATTCGTCCACGTGACGGGGGCACCAGGTCTCGATAATCTTATAGATATCGATTGGCCGGGTATCTCTGAACTCGAAGATGCAGTCGGATTGACGCTGTCACCTGCGCCGATCCTGGCGACGTTCCACCCGGTCACGCTGGAGCCTCAATCAGCGACCGCCCAGATCGGTGAAATGTTTGCGGCCCTTGATGAAATCCAGCGGCCGACGGTGATCACGTATCCCAATGCAGATGCTGAAGGCCAAGATATCATCGACGATATTGACCGGTTTGTGCAGATCCGGCCGTGGGCGTCCGCGCAGCCCAGTCTCGGTGTCCGGCGCTATTTCGGATTAATGCGTATGGCGGTTGCGATGATCGGCAATTCATCAAGCGGCATCATCGAGGCTGCGAGCTTCGGTTTGCCGGTCGTTAATATCGGCGATCGCCAGCGCGGCCGGTCACACGGGGCGAATGTGCTCAACGTTCCGCCACGGCGTGCCGACATTCTCGGCGCATTGGAGCGGGCCGCTGAACCGTCGTTCCGGGCTGAACTCGACGGAATGACTAACCCCTATGGTGACGGCACTGCCGGAACACGGATTGCCGAGATTTTGCGGAAGATAGACCTCGATCCGGGTCTCCTTAAGAAAACGTTCCACGATACCGATGTAACGACCTCAACGAAGGATCACGCCTGTGGCTGAAATCAGTCAGAAAAAATCACTTACCGAGGGTTTCGGTGACGTCTTGCGGTCATCTGCCATCTTTTATGTGCGGCAATCCGAAAAGATGTCGACGACAATCAGCTTCATGAATTACTGGAAGGCCAAGCGCGGTATCGACGTCGCTGTCGTCGCCACGACGCGGGCCATGGATGGATCTCTGATCGGACGGAACCGGCTGCGGTTCTCTGAAGGCGAGGTAATAAATTTTCAGCCTGTACTGGGTGATGTCGATGAAGGAAGCGTTGAGATAGAAATTATCTCAACCGAAAATCTTGTCTTCCCTTATCCCGCATTGATGGCACTCTATGAAACGCCTACGAGCATTTCGATGGTGCATAGCTATGCACGGGCCTATTCGCGGCACGAGGTGGAAGAAAGTAAAACCGTTACACGCGGTGAAGAATCAAACTGGACCTTGCGGGATAGTGGGTCGGTGAGATCCTTCTGCGTGTTTCACAACGGCGCATCCGAGCAGCCGGAACAGCAAATCCACCTGACGGTCAGGTCAATGGACGGCCGACGACGAGATGTCGACATCGACATCTCAGCACTCGGCCCCTACGGGTCTTTCAAGCTGGTCCCGGCCGATCATATTCCCGACATCGCGACCTTCCTTGATGGCTCGCCGGGTCAGGCCACACTTTCGTTTCATCTGCGTGAGAGTTTTACACGCATGCTGGTTGGAAACGAGACGGTCAATGCCGGCGATTTCCAGGTGACCCATTCGGATTTCAATTTTAACGTCCACAAGACCGATCGCGTCAGCCAATCCGGTGTTGCAGGTTTTTTGCGGGTCCCGGAACTGCGCAATATGGAGCGCTGGGTAGTGGTTTATCCTGAACAAGACCCGGGACAATACCGGGTAACCGACGGGCGCGATGAACATGATTTCACGAGTGGCGAGCCGGTTCAGATACCAGCCGAAAACGGGCATGAAATGTTTGTTTTCACAAAAACCGACAGCGCGCTGCCGACCCGGATCAATACTGGCATCGGGTGTGTGGCGTCTCCGGACCTGTTGCCGTCGGAGCCATCTCTTGGCGTCATGCATAGCGCGGTACCCGCAAAACGGATGACCTGGGGGCCCTGCGCGGTATCGGATAACTTGGATACCGATATTGTTGTCCATGCGTATGAAGACCTTTTTGGGGCGGCACGCGCGGGTGCGGAATTGTGTTTTCGGCTTTATAGCGCATCGCGCCATGGATACGTCGAACAGACAATGACATGTGCCAATCTCGATGCGTTTGATGCCGGGATTCGACTCGAGGATGTGTTTCCCGACGCGCGCGAATATTTAGACGGTGAGACAGGGTACTTCACACTGTATTCGGAATATGGCGGCCTGAAGGCCTATGTGGTGATGAAAAAAACCGGCGGCAGCGCAACCCTTGAGCATTGCTTCTGAATGACGGAAGCCTCCATGATCGGGATCATTATCCTTGGCGGTGGCGGCCACGCGTCGGTTGTGGCCGAAGCGCTGCGGGCAGCCGGTGAGGATGTTCTGGGATTTACGGACCGAGACCTGAGCGAAGCGACCCTGGCGGGCGATATTAGATGCCTTGGCACGGATGATATCATTGCCGATCACGACCCGGGAACAGTGCGGCTCGCTATCGGCATCGGGTCGGTCAAGCCGTCATCCGCAAGAATGAAGCTCTACGAAGAATTTCGGGAACGTGGCTACCGTTTCGTGACCGTCATACACCCGTCTGCGGTTGTTGCGGGCGATACCGAACTGGGCGAAGGAGCCCAGATTATGGCCGGAGCAGTCGTGCAGCCGGGATGCAAAATCGGAGAAGCGACGATCATAAATACGCAGGCGAGTATAGATCACGATTGCATGATTGGACGGTTCGTCCACGTCGCGCCGGGTGCGACACTGTCTGGTGGAGTGACCGTTGGTGATGGAAGTCATATCGGGGTGGGCGCAACGATTGTCCAAAGCGTCTCAGTGGGTACCACTGCCTTGGTGACGGCAGGTGCGATCGTGGTGGCAGATGTGTCCGCCGGTGCTAAGTACGGGGCCGACCTTGACCGGTGATACATCGCAAAACCGCCTTCTAATCGGTTTTTTCGGTGGCGGACCCCAGGCTCTGGAATGCGTGGGCCGGATTGTTGCGGATCGCGATTTCATCGTCGCGTTCGTGCATCTGCGTGATCCGGATGATGAGGCGTTGAGGGCGTTTTGCGTCGCCAACGACATCGACATCCTTGACGAACGCGATGCGAATGCAGCGGCCACCCTGGTGGCCATCGGATCATACCATGTCGATCTGATTGTCAGTGTTAATGCAAAGCAGATTTTCCGCCAGCCGTTACTTGATATTCCTACCCGCGGCGCGGTCAATATTCACAACGGTTTGCTGCCCAGGCAGCGCGGCGGCGGCGGCGCGTATACTGCCATCATCAACGGCGAAACACCGGGCACGACCGTCCATTTCATCGATGACGGGATTGATACGGGCGATATCATAACCCAGAGGGAGATACCGCTCGGTCCGAACGAGACGATGGGCGATTTTCAACAACGGGCGATCAGCGCGAGCGCCGAATTATTGCTCGTCGCGTTGGGCGATATTCGAAACGGTACTGAAACCAGAATACCGCAACGCGATCAGCCTTTTCACTATACGCCGAGCAAGGCGCCGTGGGATGAACTGATAGACTGGTCGCAGACGTCGCGAATGATCCTCGATAAAATTCGCGCGCGAAAACCCGGCCCGGCAAACTTCTATATCTGTGATGACGAGGTGTATGAGGTTGTCGAAGCGACCCCGGAACCGAATATCCTGGATTTCTTCAGCACCTTCGGACAGGTCCTTCAACGACATCCCGAAAAAGGCCTTCTGGTGAAGACCGGAGATAACGGCCTCTGGCTGAACCGTGTTCGAAAGCATGGAGAAGAGATGACAACCGTGCCGAATCATCCATCGGGCAAGATGTTGCGCTACATGGTCGACCGTGAATTATTTTACCTGAAACGACGGCTTGCGGTGCTCGAAGCCGGACAGACAGACCCTCAATGAGCGCATATTCGCTCGTTCGCAACACGCTAACGTCTATGGGGGTCGATACCGGCGCGCTGTATCAGAAGCTCTCGGCATCCTCTATTCGCGCGGCGTTGGCGGAGCAGGATCTCGCCAAGTTGTGTAACCGTCTACGTGAAATTGTTCCCGACGTTACCGATCATTATACACAGAGCTTCGACCAGGTCGCCTTTGAGCGATATTGGGAAACAAAGATGCGGGGGCTACACGCGTTTCAGACGAGTTGCGCGCTGGACGCAATGGCGCATCTGGACCGGCAGGGCCTGACCATTGTTGATTTGGGCGATTCTTCGGGCAATCATGCAGCGTATCTTCGTGCCCTTGCCCCCGAGGGGACGGTGTCTCGCGTCGTCAGCGTCAACATGGATGAGGCCGCGATCGACAAAATCAATGCCAAGGGTGGCGAGGCTGTTCTGGCCCGGGTCGAGGATTTCAGTTTTGACGGCGTTCGTCCCGACTTGCTGATGAGTTTCGAGACACTGGAACATATTCTTGATCCGATTGGATTTTTGCGCAGTCTGGCTGTTGCCGATACCGCCGAGCATATTGTGCTCTCGGTTCCGTTCCGCCGGAAAAGCCGGTTCGGTGGCGCCCTGATGAGGCGTTCGCCGAAAGATCTGCCAGCGCAAATTACGCCGGAAGAAACCCATATATTCGAATTGTCACCCGTCGATTGGGAGCTTCTCGCTCGTTTCGCAGGGTTCCGGAAAATATTCGCGCGGGTCTACCTGCAGTATCCGAAACGCTCCCCACTGCGCGTGACAGCACCGCTTTGGCGCCGACTGGATTTTGAAGGCTTCCTCGTCCTATTTCTAGAACGTGATAACCGCCTGGCCGACTGCTATACTGGCTGGTAGATACGTGGCTTCAGATCAAATTCGGTGGATCGATCACGCGATGAGCACGATAAGAAAATGATTTCACTGCTTGCGGTATTAAAAACAACTGCACTACGTCCGCTGGAGACACTAGATGCTTAAGATTCTTATGGGTGACATGCTCTATTCGGGCGACGGCGTCGGGAACAGGATGTGCCCTATGCCTGTCGGTTTTGTGGCCGCCTTTCTAGAGAAACGGTTGGGTAGTGCTGTCGATGTCAGATTGTTCAAACGACCGGACGATCTGATCGAAGCGGCCGACCAGGAAACCCCGGATATGATAGCACTGAGCAACTATTCCTGGACCCACAGCCTTTCTTCGTCGCTGTTGAAATCGTTCAAAGAAAAGAACCCGAACCTCGTAACGGTTATGGGCGGACCCAATTATCCGCGTGAAATGGCAAAGCAGCAGGAATTCTTTCACCGTAACGATGGCGTCGATTTTCACGTCTATATGGAAGGAGAACAGGGTTTCCTGAGCCTTACTGAACGGTTGATCGAAGCGGAAGGTGATCTCGCCAGAGCGCAACAAGGCGCTGTGCCGGGTGTTCATTTTCTCGACCGGAAAACTGACAGCCTCGTCGCCGGGCATTTTTTCGATCGGCTGATAGAGCTAGATGAAATTCCGTCACCATATCTCACAGGTCTGATGGACCCGTTCTTGGAAATGGGCCTGCAGCCAATGATCCAGACCAACCGCGGCTGTCCGTTCACCTGCACGTTTTGTGTTGAAGGGCAGGCCTACCATACCAAGGTGCGGCGGTTTTCGCTGGATCGAATTACGGCGGAGCTCGAATACATCGCCGAGCGTGTTACGCCGGAATGGTCGCTGTCGATCACAGATTCCAATTTCGGCATGTACGAACAGGATATTGATACCTGCAAAGTGCTTCGTCGTCTGCAGGATGAATACAGCTGGCCGTTCGATATCGTTGTGTCGTCCGGCAAAAACCGCGTTGATCGTGTAACTGAATGCGCCCGGCTGACCCGCGGGGCGCTATCCATTTCGCTCCAGGTCCAGTCAATGGACGACGAGGTCCTTAAGAATATCCGGCGTCAGAATATTTCGGTGGATGGTCTGAAGAAGGCGGTTGAGAATACGCAGGAGCTTTCCAAGACAACACGTGCGTTTAGTGCGGTGATTGTCCCACTGCCCGGAGAAACGCTCGATTCTCATATTTCGGGATTAAAAGAGTTGGTCGACATGGATATGGACTACGTGTGTCCGTTCCAGCTGATTTTGCTCGATGACACGGAGATGTCCGGCTCCGAATCGAGAGAGAAATTTCAGATGGTGTCGAAATGGCGACCAGTCCCAAATTACTATGGCAAGTTTGGTGACGTGAAAGCGCTAGAATTGGAAGAAATCTGCGTTGCAAACAGCACGTTTTCATACGGCGACTATCTCGAAGCCCGCGGCCTCCATTTTATGATGCAGTGTTTTCATTCGGATGACGCCATGCTCGAAATTCGGCGCTATCTCAGTCTGTTCGGGATTTCGCCCTTTGACTGGATTCGAACGGCGCAGCTTGAAATGCCGTCAGCGCCGGAATCGGTTCGTAAAGTATACAATGACTTTATCGAAGCAACGGGTAACGAGCTCTGGGATACGCGCGAAGAGGCAACGGCATTTTTCCGGGATGGAGACAATATCGATCTTTTTGTGACCGGTGATATGGGTGACAACGTATTATTCAAATTCCGCGCGATCTGCATGACAGGTGCCTTCAGGGATTATCTCGACTACGGTATCGAAATTGCGACGAACATGGCGCTTGAGGGCGTTCCCGAATCAGACATCGCGCGCATTCGGGAAGAAATCTCTGAAATCGGTCGATACATATATCATAAGCGACGCCTTCCGCTCGACCCCGTGGAGATACAAAGCATGGCGGAGGAACACTTTCTTCATGACCTTACAGCCTGGGAGACGGACGGTCATGTCCGGCCGGTAAAGGAGTATCGTCGAAACGAGCCCGTTGCTGTCACGTTCGGATATGATGAAATGCAGACCAGTAAACTACTCTATGCGTATGAGCAGCTGGGGACGTCGATGCAGGGTGTTGGCCAGATCGTCCGCAAGCACAACCCGCTCTACTTCGTGCGCGAAACGGCGCGTGCCGGGTATTACGGTATTGATGTCCCGGTAAGAGCTGGAACGAATTAAGAAGTTCCGTCGTTCGACCTAGGCGTTAGTCTTGGTTAAAGGTACGCGGTTTCCTGCCTTCCAGGCTTCTGTGCTGATGGAAAGAACAACTTGATCAGGAAAACTATTTTGCGGGCAGTGAGAAAGTTGGCGCATGCCATTTTGCATGTCAGCCCGGAGCTCAAGATTGCTCCGGCTGATATCTATTCACGGCTGGACGGTGCCGTGCAGCAGTTTGGCTTGGATGCTACGGAACGGTTTTTTGCTGAATCGCAGGCTGCACAGGCCCTGGCGCGGGAAATGTGTCGCTTTCTGGATGATCCGGAGGCAGAACGCAGCCTCAAGAAAGGTTATCATGTGAGGCAGGAACATCGCGCAAGGATAATAGCGCTGCGGACCGACCCGCCATTTGGTCCTGTTTCGGTGCCCACTGGTTGGCATCCAATCGACAGGCGCACAGCAGATGGCATTATCGATTCCGGCCTGCACCCGGGCCCGATCACCACGCGTGCGACAGTTGTGTCACGGATTCTTTTAATGTTGAGCCCTGTGGTATGGGGAGTGATATTCATCTGGAAAGCTCTTTCCGTCCTGACTCTCGCATCCGGGCGACCCAATCCAATTAATTCACCCTTAGCGTCACATAATTTTTTACGTCCTTATATCTTCGGTGTATTCGCGGATTACTTAAAGAGTGCCGGTGTACTTAAAGATGCCGCGCCACCGTTTATCATCGTCACCGACCAGCCTGATGAGAAGGTGGTGGATTCTGCGATAGCGACGACGCTTAACGTCAATACACTCCGTGTTCCAGCCGTGCCCTGGCTTTCGAATGTCGTTTGGCCGGGCACCCTTCTTTTCGCAAGGATTGTCTGGATTACGGTGAGACACGGCAAAGACGCGCGGGTTCCGATGCTAGCGGCGGTTGCAATGCGCCAAGCGTTTCATAGCATTTACATTTGGCGCATCGGCTACAATACCCGGTTCAGGTTTTTTCTCGATATTGCGGAGTATAACGAGCACCATAATCTAAAAGCCATCATCTTTCGTAAGTTTGGGGGCAAAGTGGCTCGTTGGCCCACATCTTCAATTGATTCGCCGGGGTCGATTACGAGCTATCTCGGGTACGATATTTTTCTCTCACCTGGCCCGTATCAATCGGATACGTATGGTCGAACATGGTCGCCTACCTGTAGTTCGTTGGCTGTCGGGTTTTTGCACAAGGACCCATGTTTCGGTTCGGGCACGGACGTAGCCGATGAGTATGAAGAGCTAATCAGCCATCACTTGGGAGCGGGCAAAAAAATGATTGTGCTTTTCGGCTCTAGTGACGCATCGACCGAGTGCTTTGGGCCACCGATGGCAGACATGCTGATGGCCGTCCGAGAAGTGCTTGCCGGTAGAGACGATTATCTGGTGGTGATCAAACCTAAGGGACGCAAAGGTGAATATCTTCACAAAATTCTGCAAAATAGCCATCGATTGGCTGAATGGCTGGCAGGGCCGGATGTGCTGTCGGTTCATTACGATGAGACCGACACGGAGGTTTGTGGCGCTGGATGGCTGATTGACAGGATGGCAATTGGTATCGGGAATGCCGGAACTGTAATGACGGAAGCGATGGCTCATCGAAAGCCTTATATTGCTTATTATCCGGTCTTCGCACCGACGCCCTTGTCAGAAAAAATGGTTCGAGAAGGATTTATGCATGATAATATTCAATCGTTCACGTACGCGCTGGCGCACATGATCGATGCACCGGAGGCGATCAACGTACCTGTAGAATGGCTGCGCGAACAATTCGACCCCTTCGATGATGACAAAGCATTAGAGCGCGTTGTCGACGCTTTGTTTGTCAATCCGTCGCTGGATTGCATTCCTCAGGAAAAGATATCTCTCACTACCGCAAATTCGAATCCGCAACGTCTTCGCTCGAACGCGAAGGGCGCTATTAATAGATAAGGTTGTTGAACAGCCTGCAGGTGGTATTTTGACAACTTCGATCCGTTTAGCGACAACAATGCGCTGATGCGGGCTGCGAGCCATTTGGTCGCCGAAATCGAGGGGCCGGTCGAGAGCCAACTGAGCGACGACCGCTCATAATGACTGAATAGTGTATTTCTGGAAGGATGACGATGTCTACAGAGGATGGCACCAAAGAACGCCTTGGCGCATCGAAAGATTCTGTCTTTATTGGTCCGAAAGAACTTGGCATTGATCCTGAAACTCAATTGCCGGTGTCGTTGCGCAAAGGCCCTTTCGGCGTTTACGTTCAACTTGGGGAAGCGGTCGAAGGGTCCAAGGAGAAACCGAAGCAGCAATCTCTGCTGCGCGGTCAGATTCCATCCGATATTGATCTTGCGCTTGGCCTCCGTCTGCTGTCACTTCCGAGGGCCATTGGCGCCCATCCGGAAAGCGGTGACTTGATCTTTGCCGGGGCTGGGCGTTTTGGCCCATATCTGAAGGTGGGTGAGCGATACTTGAAAACGGACTCTGACGAAGATGTGCTGACGCTCGGCCTCAACCGCGCCGTGACTATCATCGCCGAAGTACGGGCGAAGTCAGCAGACGCCATAGTTAGCGATTATGAAGAAGATTCAAACGATGACTATGAATTTAATGCCAATCATTCCTTTGAAGAGGAGGTCTATAGCGAAGATTGGAAGGAGCATCGACCGAAAGAGTATTTTGAATATCGGCAGATGTGGGATGAAATCCCCCGTGACCAAATCACCACTGATTTTCCGCTTCATCTAGACATAGAGACAACCAACATCTGTAATCTAAAGTGCCCGATGTGCCCGCGGACAGAGATGGTCAACAACGAAACCTTTGGTGAATTGGGGCGAATGACAAAGGAACAATATTCCGACATCATTGATCAGGCATCTAAATACGGCACAAAAAGTATAAAGCTGAATTACTTGGGCGAGCCATTGGCTCACAAAGAAGTGGTGTGGCAAGTCGAGTATGCGAAACAGAATGGGATCGTCGATATTATGATGAATTCCAATGCCACGCTCTTGACTAAAGACCGTGGCCGAGCACTGCTTGAGGCAGGCCTCGACAATATGTACGTATCATTTGATGCCGTTTCGCCCGATCTATTTGGGCAGCAACGCGTTGGAACCACACTTGGAAAGGTAATCGATAACGTTTATGAATTTGTGAAGCTTCGGAATGAGAAATTCCCGCATGTCCAAGTGCGGCTTTCGATGGTGATGTACAATGAACCGGAATGGCTAGAGCAGTTCGAAGGCATCAAGATAATGTGGAAGCGTCTTGTCGATTCTGTCGGCTATGGCTTCTATACAGAAAGGGATAGGAACTCGTTTGGGGAATATCCTGAGGTGGAAGGTTTCTGGTGTGCTCAACCGTTCCAGCGGATGTTTCTTAAATATAACGGCAATGTCACGATCTGCTGCGTCGACGATCAGGATCAGACGATAGTCGGGAACTGGAAGCTACAGCCGCTACATGAAATTTGGCACAATGAAGCGTATACCGAAATCCGACGGCTTCATACGGAGGATCAGTATTACCAAATGGAAATGTGTCGGAAGTGCTATTTGCCGGTAAGTTAGAACATCGCAGTCCGGATTCATGAATATCATAGGAATTATCCCCGCTCGTGCGGGATCCACGCGCGTTCCTAGGAAAAACATCCGCAGATTTGCAGGCGGCGAACCGCTGATTGTGCGAGCGATCCACACTGCACTGCAAAGCAAGCTTGACCGGGTCATATTGTCAACTGATTCAGAGCAATACGCAGAGCTCGGGCGTTTGGCCGGCGCGGAGACACCCTTTCTTCGGCCCGCTGCACTAGCAAGCGCTAATACAACCGCAATGTCCGTTATTCAACACTGTCTGCAATTTCTAGATAGCTCCGGCGACGCATATCCAGACGCCGTTGCCTACCTCCAGCCGACATCTCCCTTCCGGACAGCAAAATACATCGACGAGGGCCTCATGATTATGAAAACGGCTGAGACCGATACAGTTCTCTCGCTGGAGCCGGTGAACCAATTCCCAGCTTTCATGTGGGAAAAACGCGATAACGGTGAATTCAGCCGCGTTACTCCCAATTTGGAAAGAGCTGAAAGAAGCCAAGATCAGCCCTCTACTTATATCGAAAGCACATGTGTAGTGATCACGCGTACAGGTTATCTCTTAAACTCGCCAGCAGATGGGTTGATCATGAACCATAACAGTTTCACACCTCTATTTATCGACCCCCAAGCAGCTATCGATATTAACACAGAGCAGGATTTCGCGTTCGCGGAGTTCATGGCGCAGCGCGATGCAACCAAAACATTGGCCGCGAATGACTGACCACAGCATTTATATTATTGCTGAGATGGCGTACTCACATGACGGATCGACCGAACTCGCTCGTGACATCGTCGCTAAAGCGGCACAGGCAGGCGCAGAAGCGATCAGCATTCATTTCACCCATATGCCTGAATACATGGTCCGCCAG
>CETH01177306.1_pt1 | contig 22121 bp, 24 predicted proteins | sample 361461 | NCBI WGS metagenome assembly CETH01 (sample SAMEA2622695, study PRJEB7988) | marine metagenome | isolation source: saline water (ENVO:00002010), including
GGGAATCGCGTCCGCAATCGCCGCAACTTCGAGAGCCAGCGCCGCCTCAATAATCGGTTCAGCCGCAGCACGTTCTGATATCTCGAAAAAACCGACCGTTAGCGCTACCGCCGTTGGTATCGATACTTGGAAACGCGTCCATTCGGGTATCACCCCCTCACGCTTCAGCCGCGCAAACGTAGCGTAGGATTTCTCTGCATTAGCGGCATAGCCCATGTCTTCTATAGAAACGTCGGCAGCATCTACACCATCACGTAGCACATAGAACGGGCGCGATATGTCGTCCTTGTATCCGTGAATGCTTGAATTGGTTGATTTCAGCTCGAAGTCTGGATGATTGTCGAACGTCTGTTTCTGCCAGCGAATCCAATAAGCGCGTTCACCGGTTTCTCCATCGGGCCACCTCGGGGCGGCGGTGCATACTGTATCGGCGATAGCCCGGAATACGGTTTCAGAATCGGCGAGGGGGATAGACCCTACGAAATGTACAGGGCGGACGGTCAATTTACTTTGCTCTCAATAGCGTCCCACAGCACTTTCTCAATATTTACTTCGTTCAGTCGGTTAATTTCTTGGATACCGGTTGGGGAAGTGACGTTTATTTCTGTCAGATAGTCGCCAATCACATCAATTCCAACAAAGGTGAGCCCCCTCTCAACCAGCGCGGGGCCAATCTTTTCACAGATTTCGTGTTCGCGCACAGTCAATTCAGTTTTTTGCGCTCCGCCACCGGCGTGGAAATTCGCACGGGCGTCCCCCTCCACCGGGATACGGGCCACGCCCCCGACCGGCACTCCGTCGACCAGGATAATGCGTTTGTCGCCCTGTCGTACTTCAGGTAGGTACCGCTGAACAATAAATGGCTCTCGATATTTCTGCTCAAACATCTCCAGCAGTGAGCCAAGATTCTCATCGTCTTCTCTCAGATGGAAAACGTCAGCGCCGCCGTTGCCGAATAGCGGCTTGACAATGATGCTCCCGTGCTCAGCACGGAACTCATCTATCGCCCGCCGATCTCTGGTGATTAGCGTATCTGGGAGCACGCCCTCGAATTTTGTGACAAACAGTTTTTCCGGCGCGTTTCGCACCTCGGCCGGGTCATTCACAACTAGTGTATCGGGGTGAATGTGCTCCAACAGATGGGTTGCCGTGATATAATTCATGTCGAACGGTGGATCCTGACGCATCAGTACCACGTCGACGCTCGACAAACAGAGCATTTCTTCACCACCCAACGTGAAATGGTTGCCATGGGCGTAGCGCACTTCCATGGGTCTCGCCCAAGCAGAAAGATCACCATCACGAAAAACTAATCCGTCGGGTTCATAATGGTATATCTCGTGCCCGCGCGCCTGCGCCTCCATAGCCAGCATGAACGTGGAATCGGCATTAATATCGATCGACGCGATATGATCCATCTGGATCGCAACAGACAGGCTCATAAGGGGTACTCCGTTTCTGCTAGGGCTCTTTTTGCCCTGAGGCGGGACTTAGATCAATGGGGCAGGGACCCCGCGTCCTCAGCGGGGGGCTTCGCGTTAAGGAAAGAGATGCCTAGATACCGTCTGGTGATCCAATCGTTTAGCTCCAAGTCACCCTAAGATCGGTTTGCCGACCATATCAGAAGACTTTTGGGAAATACTTGTCGTAATCGACATCCCCGCAGTTTGCTTCAGTAAAGAAAAAGATCCACACCAATTCTCTAGAAAGCGATGTGGAGCATCCCGTGGCCCCCAAGCCGAGTGTAAATGTTTAGTGATTGCGACACTTGAGTTTCTGGATAATTGATAAGGCATCATGGCGTACAGCAGCGCTTTCCGCGCGATCAACAATTACTGTAAACGCTTCGATCGCCGCACCAAAATTCCCCATACGAGCGTGAACAATACCTGCCTCCCTCCAAAGAAATAATGCGCTAGGCGCAAACTTGAGCATTCCGTCGATCACCTGAAGCACTTTTTCAATCCTGCCGGCCTGCTCGTGCCGTGTTTTAATGTTATTCTGTAGCCGAATCAGGATATCTCGGTTTCCGACGGCCTTATAATGCGCCGGCATAAGCTCTGCCTCTAGACCACAAGTAACCTTTATCAACTCCCTTAGATCGGCGGAGGTGCGCTCGATGCCGTCATTGAAGGGGTCGAGGATTATTCGGTCTCTGCCCCCCCCAAGGCGGATCAGAAAATGTCCGGGGAAATTAAGCCCCTCCGCAACAATACCATGGGCTCGAGCCACAGTTATAAAAAGGATCCCGAGAGTGACTGGCAATCCTTTTTTGCGATCTATTACATCCATAATATTGGCATTCCGGATATCATCGTAAGTAATCCTATCCCCATGGTACCCATACGCTCGCAGAAGAACGCCATTGAGAGCGTGGGACAAATTACTTCCAGCCGCTAATGAGTCGCCGACATCGTCCGCAAGTTTCGCCATGTGATCACGATAAGGGTCTGGTGAGACCTCGGGCCTGTCCAAGGCCGCTAACGCAAGAGCGCCCTCACCCAGATCTATACATGCATCGTCGCAGGTACTGATCTTCGTTAGTATGTCTTCTGCGTAGGTGCGCTGTATCAAGGCGTTCAGGTCGATGGTCTCTTTATTTTCACGTAGTTTACCACCCTCTCTACGTAATCAATGCTTCGGGCGTGGTTAATGACACGATCCAGTTCTCGGCGGCTTTGTGCGATCCCGATGAGATAGATTTTTGCACGTACAGTCTCGATTGAATAGTTTATTGAAGACACCTCTTTGTCAAAAAGGAGCCTCGATTTGAGTTGGCCGGAGATCCACGCGTCACGGCCGTATCCGGTCAAACCACCGGAGTCGGCAACTTCTATTTCGTTAATTACTTCAGCAACGCCCTCAGCCTGCCATGCCAGTTCTACCGCTTTTATTTGACTGTCAGACGTATCAAGCGCTCCTGTCAAAAGGACCCGGCCACCATAGACTTGGAACCCGATTTTCCTCCATAAACGTTCATCCTCCTGAGAAAACAGTGCGTTTAAACGCAGTCGTATCGCCGTATCGTCGACAGCGCCCGATATACCACGCTCCTCCATAGCGGCAGTACCGGCGGTTGCGCCGACGCCAACCACAGTGCTCGTGCAGCCTGGAAGGGCCACTGTCACTAAAAGAACAACAGATACTGTTATTGGCATTAGAGAGGATCTGTTTCGAAACATTATGCGCCTCTATATGTTGACCGCGCCGCAAATAGCCTAATGCGTCATCCAAACGAAGAAGGGAACTTTTATAAATGGGAAGTAAATTTGCCCAATCATCTGATTCGCTCCAAGCTTTGATTATATGGGCCGGTTAGCTAGCCAAACCTTTCGGGTATCCGCAGTTTTGGCCCAACCTGGTTAGCGCTCCGTCCCCAAGCGGAAACTTTAATACTTTTTACTTGCGAACAACGGCTGAAACATGTTCGAGGCGCAAAGCCCGCCGATAAACCTCTTTCTTAGATACTCCGGTCGCAGAAGCCACCATTGCCGCAGCATCGCGGACAGACATCTTGGAGATGCCTTCCTTGAGAAGTGCGTCAATGTCCTCTTCATTGGGCGGGCTTTCCTCGGGCGGGCCGACTACGATGATCACTTCTCCCTTCGGCCCCTCCTCCTCCGTATATTTTTTGGCAAGGCCCGATAGGCGGCCCCGGACAACTTCCTCATGAATTTTCGTCAACTCTCGACCAACAGCCGCAGCGCGGTCACCCAAATCTTCGGCGAGAGCGGATAAAGACAGTGCCAGTCTTCTAGGCGATTCTAGAAATATCAGCGTGGCTCGAATACTTGAAAATTCCTGAATTAGATCACTGCGCGCTTTTTCTTTTGTTGGCAGGTAGCCAGCAAATAGGAAACGATCAGTCGGCAGCCCCGAAAGCACAAGCGCCGCCAGAGGAGACGCTGGCCCGGGTACAGCAGTTACATGAATGCCTGCCTCGACCGCTGCTACGACGAGCTTATACCCGGGATCCGAAATCATCGGTGTTCCTGCATCAGATACGAGCGCTACAGTCTCTCCATTTCTGAGCCTCTCGATTAGTCGCGCGCGTACCGATTCGGAACTGTGATCATGATATGAAACAAGTTTTGATCGTATGCCTCGATTAAATAGAAGTTTTCGGGTAACCCGGGTATCCTCGCATGCGATTAGGCTGGCCTCCCTAAGTGTACTAGCGGCACGTTCCGTCAGATCACCGAGGTTTCCGATCGGCGTTGCAACGATATATAGTCCAGGGCGGGGCAGTGTTTTCGATCGTTTACTTGGCACGGTTGGGTCGTTAGGGTGCGCGCCGTTCGTCTCTCGAGAACAAGGTGATTCGCTGTTATCAGGTATCGGAACCATCGATGAAACTTTTTTCCGATTTTTTTCGATTTATAGCCATTTTTATCTTTCTTTGTGGGCTTTCGCTAACAGGGTGCAATGATACGGCAACGCGCGGCGGAGGCAACGCTCCTTTTGTTTCGAGCCCGGTCAGCACTTCCCCACGCCCATCAACTTCTCCCGTTCAATCGGGTCCGATAGAGTCTCCTCTGCCGGTCGTGGCGAGTCGCCCTCCCCCCCCCACACCCGAGCGGGACGTCGTGGTTCTTAAGCCACCGGAAAATATGAAACACCAAGTGCGGGTTGGCTTACTTCTGCCGTTAAGCGGCCCACGAAGTGCTGTCGGGCAAAAGCTATTGGATGCCGCAATTTTAGCAGTGTTTGATATAGCGGACAGCCATTTTGTTCTGGTCCCGATCGATACCAGAAGCACGCCGGAAGGCGCTGTCCTCGCTGCAGAGGAAGCGATTGCCGCGGATGTAAAACTTGTCATTGGGCCGGTCTTTTCCGATGCTGTTGAGGCATCAGCTAACACTATACTGGACGCCGGTCTCAGCATGCTGGTGTTTTCCAACGACCGGGCTGTCGCAAGAACCGGTATTTATCTCTCGGGGCTGCTGCCCGAAACCCAGATCGATCGGATCATGCGCTACGCTTGGCAACGTGGTTTGCAAACAATTGGAGCGTTGGTGCCCCCTGGACCTTTTGGTGAGCGGGTGTCCGATGCTCTTAGGGAGGCAGCCGCAGTCGGTGGAATAGAGATTACAAGAATACGGAAATACGGAAATACACCGGAAAGTATTGCCACCGCTGTAAAGATAATAACTGATTACGACGATCGGCGATCGGCGCTTTTAGAAAAACGAGCTGAATTAAAAAAACGCGAAGACGAAGGCTCCCAAAGAGCCTTGGCTAGACTGGAGGTACTGGAAACTATGGGGTCGGTTCCATTTGATGCACTCTTGGTTGTAGCTTCTGGTGATGACCTCGTGAATCTAGCGGCGCAATTGGGTAATTACGACATTGACACGAAACGAACTCGCATTCTCGGAACTTCGGACTGGGCCGCAGAGGAAACTGGCCGGGAACCCTCGCTGGTCGGCGCTTGGTTTGCAACACCCCCAGTCGAGGCCACCACCGCTTTTGCCGCAAAATACCGAAAAACCTATGGTACGAGCCCGCCGCCTATTACATCATCAGCTTATGACCTAGTCTCTTTAGCGGCCATCCTAGGGTCTCAGACCAATGGGCCGAGATTCGATAGGAAAACATTGACATCTGAAACCGGTTTTTTTGGTGTCGGCGGGCTTTTTCGTTTTCGTGATGACGGTTTAGTGGAGCGTAGCTTAGAAGTGAGAGAGGTCCAGGCCCGCGGAAACCGGGTCATTGACGCGGCCCGCAAACGCTTTGGAAATATCGCCGATTAATAAACATCGGGGATCAGTGCTTCAATCACGGCATTTAGGAGTTGTCGTCCCATTGATGTTGCCCTGATCCCTGCTTCATCAATCTCGACCAGTCCAGCATCGACTAGGGCCTGGGAGCGTTGAAGATCGATACAGTCCGCAAGATCGACCCCGGTTAGTTGGGAAAATAGCGCTCGATCGATCCCGCAGGTTACGCGCATCCCCATCATCAGGCTTTCGATTATATGTTCCTTCTTAGAAATAGTTTCAAAGACCCGGGTCGCGTGGCCTTGCTTTTTGATCGCCGCCATCCAGTTCTCGGGCAGCGTAATCTGCTCAGTGCGCTTGCGAGTGCCATTGATGGCTATTCGGCCGTGGGCGCCGGGACCAATGCCGACGTATTCTCCACCGCGCCAGTAAGTAAGATTATGGCGACTTTCATGGCCAGAGACGGCATAGTTAGAAACTTCATAGGAGGAAAGGCCTGCTTTCTCTGTCATTTCCGACGTTTTTTCAGATAACTCGATAGCAAGGTCATCGGCGGGCAAATCCAACATGCCCTTTTTATGAATTGAGAAAAATGGAGTCCCCCTTTCGATCGTTAATTGATATAGGGAAAGGTGCCCAGTTCCAAACGCCAGCGCCTCGTTCAACTGAACGGCCCAAGCTGGGGTTGTCTGCCCTGGAAGGGCGTAAATCATGTCAAAGGAAATACGATCAAAGGTTTTTTTTGCAATCGTCAAAGCATTGCGTGCTTCCATTGCGCTGTGCGCTCGGCCCAGAAACCTCAGGTCCTGATCATGAAACGATTGTACACCGATGGATACTCGATTAATCCCTGCCGCCCTAAAATCAGCGAATTTACGGGCCTCAACGGATGATGGGTTGGCCTCAAGTGTTACTTCCAGATCCGGCGAGACAAACCAATAGGAAGCAAGCTCATCAAGGACAGCGGCGGCTGTCGACGGGGGCATCAGAGATGGGGTTCCTCCTCCAAAAAACACCGTTTCAAGACGGCGGCCTTTAGTTTTCGCTCCAAAATAAGCTAACTCCGATAATAGGCCGTCTCGCCAAGAGTTTTGGTCTATTAGCCCGGAAACGTGGGAGTTGAAATCACAATATGGGCACTTCGAACCACAGAACGGCCAGTGTACATAAAGTCCAAATCCCCCGGGAGCGCTACTTAGGGATACTTCGCGAGAAGATAAGTTCGCTGAGGAGGTAGACATGCGGGGAAAATGACTGTCAGGCCGCCGGAAAACAGGCGTCTATTAGCTTTCGGAAAGCTGCGGCACGATGGCTATTGGCATGTTTTTTTTCTGGATCGATCTCGCCATAAGTACCCGTATCCCCATCCGCCAAAAACATTGGATCATAGCCAAACCCCCGTTCTCCTCGGGGCGGCCAGACCAAAGCACCATTAACTGTGCCCTCAAAAACTTCTGAATGTCCGTCTGGCCAGGTCAGCGCAAGGGCACAAACGAACCGAGCGCCGCGATCAGGGTTATTTCCTATTTCCTCGTTAACCCGCACCATCGCAGCGTCGAAATCCTTTTCTGGCCCGCCCCATCGCGCGGAATATATTCCAGGCGCGCCGCCAAGCGCATTAACCTCTAAGCCGGAATCGTCGGCTAAAGCCGGAAGATTCGCCATTAATGCCGCAGAATCTGCCTTTAATTTAGCATTTTCGATAAAAGTAAGGCCGGTTTCTTCCGGCTCTGGAAGGCTTAGTTGGGCAGCCGAAACTACCTCCACCGACCAAGGTAACAATAGCTCTCCGAGCTCCCGCACCTTGCCGGGGTTATGGCTAGCAATTATCAATCTTTGCTCAATGAAGGTCCGAGCCATGATCAAGTCAATAGAGCCATCGTCTGTGCCGTAGTCAGCTCCCCTGTTCCTTTTTTAGCGAGCTCAAACAACGCTAGGAACACGTCTTCGGAAAATGGCTCGGTTTCGGCAGTGCCCTGTATTTCTACTATCCCGCCAATGCCGGTGAGAACAAAGTTTGCATCTGCATCCGCATTGGAGTCCTCGGAATAATCGAGATCTAAAACTGGTGTGCCCTTGAAAACCCCGCAAGAAATAGCTGCGATTGAACCAGTTATTGGGTCCGAGGCTATTACGCCCGATTTTTTCAGATGGTCGGTCGCGATTTTAAGCGCCACCCAAGCGCCTGTAACCGCTGCCGTGCGCGTCCCACCGTCCGCCTGAATGACATCGCAGTCGAGGCGAATTTGACGCTCGCCGAGCGCTTGCAGATCCGTGACCGCACGTAAAGATCTTCCAATAAGGCGCTGGATCTCCTGCGTGCGGCCAGATTGCTTCCCACGCGCCGCCTCGCGATCCATTCGATCATGAGTAGACCTCGGCAGCATGCCGTATTCAGCGGTAACCCAACCACGGCCTGAATTCCGCATCCACGGCGGAACTCGGTCTTCAACGGTGGCATTACACAAAACGTGTGTATCCCCGAACTTTGAGAGACACGACCCTTCTGCATAGGGTGAGAACCCGGTTTCAAGCTTAACTGGTCGCATTTGATCGGGGGATCGGCCGGAAGGGCGCATTATGTTCTCCTGGTTTGCGGTTAAGGCCAAGCTATCCAAGCCAGCGCCCCCCGTAAAGCGCCAACACCGTTGACAATCTACCGACCCATACTACATTTTGTTCGTCGTTCGGTAGTCGAGACCATTAACCCGAATATCAGCATGATTAATGACCTAAATGATCGTTCGCGCCAAGTGTTCCGCGAAATAGTTGAATCCTATGTCGCCGATGGCGAGCCCGTCGGTTCGCAGACGCTATCACAACGGCTAAGAATGCCTTTGTCACCAGCGACCATTCGTAATGTCATGGCCGAATTAGAAGATATGGGTCTACTTTATTCACCGCACAAATCCGCGGGCCGCCTCCCGACAGACGCGGGCCTGAGGATGTTCGTAGATGGCCTACTGGAAATCGGCGACCTCAGCTCCGAGGACCGCGAAAACATAGACGCCCGTTGTGTGGCGCACGGTACTAACCTCGAAGAAGCGTTGGGCGAGGCAACATCGCTGCTATCCGGCTTAGCAAAATGTGCCGGCTTGGTGATCGCGCCGAAAACAGCACTTCCTCTTAAACACGTCGAATTTGTAAATTTAGGCGACGGTCGGGTCTTAGCCGTTCTGGTTACAGATGAAGGATTTGTCGAGAATCGGATCATCAATATGCCCCGAGGGACGCCTCCATCAGCGCTTGTCCAAGCTGGAAATTATCTCAATGCCCGGCTTACCGGAAAAACCATCAACGATGCTCGCCAAGCGATTGCTGGAGAGATCGACCAGCGCAGAGCGCAGATAGACGAAATCACTAGCAACTTGATCGAAGCGGGGTTAGCCGCGTGGTCCGGTGACGGTAATACCGGCTCTGCCTCCAGCGGAAGCACCCTTATTGTAAAAGGACAGTCGCGGCTGTTGGACGAAATATCAGCGGCGCAGGATCTCGAGAGGGTTCGGGGGCTATTTCAAGCGCTCGAGACGGAAGAACTATTGGTAAAGCTACTCGACGTGACAGATAGTGCAGAAGGCGTACAGATTTTCATCGGCGCGGAGAACACACTTTTTGACCAGGCGGGCTGCTCACTGGTTGTTGCCCCTTTTAAGGGCGAGAACCAGGCCATCGTCGGGGCCATCGGCGTTATCGGCCCAACGCGTCTAAATTACGCACGCATAATACCGATGGTAGATTACACGGCCCAAGTAATAGACCGGATCATTAGATAAAAGGTAAACAAAGTGATTGATAACGACAAGAAAGAGGAGACGCTAGATCCAGCGTCCGAAGAGACGGAATTGCAAGCCGAAACTGGCGAGGAGGCTGGCAAAGATACAGATGGATCGGAGGGTGACGCGGATGACGGCGAAGTTGAAACCGAAGAAACAGTACTTGAGCAAGAAAATGCAGATCTAAAAGACAAACTCCTACGCTCGCTTGCAGACATGGAGAATCTCAGGCGCCGTTCACAAAAAGACCGCGAAGATGCGCTTAAGTATAGCGCCACAAACTTTGCACGCGATATTCTATCAGTCGCCGACAACCTCAGGCGAGCGATCGAGTCCATCCCAGAAGAGGGCGACCCCGATGGTGTGGCGCTTGCTGGATTTATCGAGGGTATCGATCTTACAGAGAGGGAACTGTTATCGACATTAGACCGACATGGCATCCGGAAAATCGAACCTACTGGTGAAAAATTCGATCCACAATTCCATGAGGCAATGTTCGAAATTCCAACCTCAGAAGCCGAAAACGGTATCGTAATGCAGGTGGTCGAAGTCGGTTATGTGATCCACGATCGTTTGTTGCGCCCAGCACGCGTCGGCATCGCTAAGGCAGAGATTGGGAACAGTAACGAGCCGAGTGACGATGAATAGCCACTCCTCAACGACATTATGAGAGCTATCGGAAAGGCTGTCCTCCTCCGAACTTCGAAACTGACCGTGAAATTTATTCATGCTGTAGATAACAGTCCCAATCAAATTCCCACGAATCTGCTTCCGTTTGATCTTTGAACCGACTGATCTGAGCAAAAAGTGCAAATTCATGCGCAATTTCCGCCTCTTACCCTATTGTAAGAGGACGACTGGCTACCTATATAAATTTCACTCTTAGCGAGTTGTCAAAAACCTTGGGGGACTTTCTTAGATGCCGTTTGGGTCTGGGGGATTCTGCTGAAAAGTGAGGCGTAAGACCATGGGAAAAGCAATCGGTATTGATCTTGGCACGACAAACTCCTGCGTAGCAGTTATGGAGGGGTCTGACGCGCGCGTGATTGAAAATTCGGAGGGCGCGCGAACAACGCCGTCGATGGTAGCGTTCGGGGAAGACGAACGGCTCGTGGGGCAGGCTGCGAAGCGCCAAGCCGTCACTAACCCGGAAAATACCCTTTTTGCTATAAAGCGCCTGATCGGCCGCTCCTATGATGACCCGACAACAAAGAAAGATGAGGATCTTGTTCCCTATAAAATTGTGAAAGCGGACAACGGTGACGCGTGGTTAGAAGCCGATGGCAACAATTATTCGCCGAGCCAAGTGTCGGCATTCATTTTGCAGAAAATGAAGGAAACCGCGGAATCACATTTAGGCGAAGAAGTAACAGAGGCTGTTATTACCGTACCGGCTTATTTCAACGACTCCCAACGCCAAGCAACGAAGGACGCAGGCAAGATTGCTGGTCTCGACGTTCTCCGAATCATCAACGAGCCGACAGCGGCAGCACTAGCCTACGGCCTAGAAAAAAACGAAACCGGCACTATCGCTGTCTACGATCTTGGAGGTGGCACGTTCGACGTCTCCGTCCTTGAAATCGGTGATGGCGTATTCGAGGTTAAATCTACTAACGGAGACACCTTCCTCGGTGGCGAAGATTTTGATGCCCGGATCATGGAATACTTGGCGGACGAGTTTAAGAAGGAAAACGCCATTGACCTTCGTGAGGACAAGTTGGCGTTGCAGAGACTGAAAGAATCGGCAGAGAAAGCAAAGATCGAACTTTCATCATCAGCACAGACTGAAGTCAACCTTCCATTTATTACGGCCGATCAAGCCGGGCCAAAGCACCTCAACATTAAGCTGACCCGCGCGAAGCTAGAAGCGTTAGTAGACAATCTTGTCGAACGCACCATAGGTCCATGCAAAGCTGCGCTAAAAGACGCCGGACTATCCGCAGGTGAAATCGACGAAGTAATTTTGGTCGGCGGAATGACCCGAATGCCAAAGGTGATAGAAACTGTAAAAAACTTCTTCGGGCGCGACCCGCATCGTGGGGTTAATCCAGACGAAGTCGTGGCGATTGGCGCTGCCATTCAAGCCGGGGTGCTCAAGGGTGACGTCAAAGACGTGCTACTACTCGATGTCACGCCCCTGTCTCTGGGCATTGAAACGCTTGGCGGCGTTTTTACGCGCCTGATCGACCGCAATACTACGATTCCAACGAAAAAGAGTCAGACCTTCTCAACCGCTGAAGACGGCCAGAATGCGGTAACCATTCGCGTCTTCCAAGGCGAGCGTGAAATGGCATCTGATAACAAGCTGCTTGGCCAATTTGATTTAGTTGGTATTCCGCCGGCGCAGCGTGGCGTACCTCAGATTGAGGTGACATTCGATATAGATGCAAACGGTATCGTTAATGTCAGCGCCAAGGACAAAGCGACTAATAAAGAACAGACTATTCGCATCCAAGCATCAGGGGGTCTGTCAGATGACGATATCGAAAATATGGTCAAAGATGCCGAAGCCAACTCAGAGGCCGATAAAAAACGCCGCGAATCTGTTGAGGCGAGAAACAATGCGGATGGTCTGATATATACAACCGAGAAAACCATGGCCGAACACGGCGAAACCTTGTCCGACGAAGACAAATCGGCGATAGAATCCGCCATTTCCGACCTAAGAGAAGCCATCAAGCCGGAAGATGCCAACCCCGAAACTATCATTGCCAAAACTGAGGCACTAGCAGAAGCTGCACAAAAGCTCGGCGAAGCACTCTACAAAGCACAGGAAGAGGCTGCGGCAGATGGTGACCAGGCAGCAGCAGACATGGGCGATGCAGGTGGCAGCGAACCGGGAACGGCCGGGGGCGGGGCTGGGACTGATGACGCTACTGTAGTAGACGCCGACTTCGAAGAGGTGGACGACGATCCCAAGGACAAATCGGCCTGACAAGCTAAGCGTGGGTAACGTCCGGTATACCGTCTTGGAACACCCATTTTCCTGGGCGGAGACCTAAGAGGAGCGCTTGAGTCATGGCGAAACAGGATTACTACGAAACCCTTGGGGTGGATCGCAGTGCAAATGAACAAGGACTGAAAAGCGCCTATCGCAAGCTCGCTATGAAATTTCATCCAGATCGAAATCCCGACGATGCGGCGGCAGAGGCGAAATTTAAGGAAGTCAGCGAAGCCTATGATGTCCTCAAAGACGCCGAGAAGCGCGCGGCTTATGACCAGTTCGGGCATGCCGCTTTCGAAGGTGGTGGCGCAGGTGCCGGTGGGGGCGGCTTTGATTTTGGCGGTGGTGGCGGTTTTGCAGACATTTTTGATGAAATGTTCGGCGACTTCGTTGGTGGAGGGCGCGGACAAGCGGGAGGCCGGGGGCGCACCGGCGCCTCACGCGGCTCTGACCTCCGCTACAACATGCAAATTAGCATGGAAGACGCATTCAAAGGACGTGAAACTCAGATTCGCGTCCAAACGGCCGTCACTTGCGACGAGTGCAACGGTTCTGGGGCAGCTAAAGGATCCCAACCGACCGTTTGTGGTACTTGCAAAGGCCGCGGCAAGGTCCGTGCCCAGCAGGGCTTTTTCACCGTTGAACGAACCTGCCCCACATGTAATGGGGCGGGGCAGGTAATCGCGGACCCGTGCCATAACTGCAGTGGGGCCGGTCGCGTACAAAAAGAAAAAACTCTGAAGGTCACCATTCCCGCGGGCGTTGAGGACGGTACGCGTATCCGTCTAGCTGGAGAAGGTGAGGCCGGTGTTCAGGGGGGCGGTGCTGGCGATCTATATATATTTATTGCTGTAGCGCCGCACAAATTATTCCGGCGGGAGGAGGCTGACTTACATATCCAAGTACCGATTCCAATGGCGACTGCAGCCCTTGGCGGATCAATTGAAGTTCCTACCATCGAAGGAAAACGTGCCAAAGTCACGATTCCAAAAGGCGCGCAATCAAGCCACCAGTTCCGGCTTCGCAATAAGGGCATGTCGGTCTTGCGGAGTCAGTCACGTGGTGACATGTATATCGATGTTGTGGTCGAGACACCCGTCAATTTATCTAAACGTCAGGAAGAATTGCTACGCGAATTTCAAGGAGAAAAACCCGCTAAGGGCCAGAGTACGACTAGCCCTGAGTCCGAAGGTTTCTTTTCTCGAGTAAAAGAGCTCTGGGATGATCTGACGGATTAACTTCCTAGCTGCTGATCGCGCAGAAGAACCAATAATTTTCCCATCTTTTCGGAATATTTTAACGCCCCTATACCCACAACCCGCGATCCGGCGGTATTATTAGATTCTAGTATGTCATGCAGGCAGCATTAAGAATGCCGCCAGCGAGCGAAGTCGACCCCAGCCATATACCGCTCGCCATCTCCCCCTTCTTAATGCGTTCAGAAATACTGGGCATCGGCAACCGTGCCAAAAAATAAATCACGATCTGCACCGCCAAAGCAATCAACCCCCAAAGAGCGCAATCAATCAAGCTGACGGAACCGGCGATCGCATTCGCTAGTGGGACGCAAAAGCCGATGAGGCTGCCCGAAAACGCTGTCGCAGCTGCAAGATTGTTTTGCCGGATCAGGGCGATTTCGGGGTGCGGTGTCACCCATATGTAAATAATGATATAGGCCAAGGTCAGACCAATCGCAGTTCCGAGGTACGCAAGAAACAACGGTAGACCCTCTGTAGACAATATTATCATTTCCATAATCGTCTTCCCCACGATTCTATTTCCATCCATTATGCCTCAACGATAGCGTTAAACCGTTGCGCCCGATAGGGTGCAACCACGAATTGCCAAGCTACCTCTTGCGCTTTTTAACATTTCCTCTTAACGACCACGAAAGATAAAAGAAGGATGGAACCAGCATTATGGCCGACATGAAAATTGGAATAATTGGCGCCGGCGGCCGTATGGGCCAAGCCTGTATTCGGCAAGTTACGGAAACCGATGGCTGTATAATTACGGCAGCCTCTGACATTTCCGGATCATCTCTAATCGGCGGTGACGCCGGGGAAGCCGCTGGTGTAGGTGCACTCGGTATTGCGATAACAGACGATGCTTCAGAGGTCATCGCAGCCGCCGATGCTATAATTGAATTTACCTTGCCAGAGCCAACGGTGGAGCACGTAGCTATGACATCTAATGCTGGCGTAGCCCATATTATTGGCACAACTGGCACAACCGTAGAGCAAGAAGAAATTCTGAAAGAAGCTGGCGAGAAAACCGTGATTATGCACGCGCCAAATATGAGCCTAGCCGTCAACCTTCTATTCGCCCTAACCAAGCAGGTAGCCAAGGTTCTTGATGAAGATTTCGACATCGAGATTTTTGAAATGCACCACAAGCATAAAGTTGACGCCCCTTCTGGTACCGCCGTTGCGATGGGGCGCGCGGCAGCAATTGGGCGCGGCGTAAATATCGAAGACGTGGCAAAGTGGTCGCGAGAAGGCATCACTGGCGAGAGAACCCGCGGTGATATTGGTTTCGCGGCCTTGCGAGGCGGTAATGTAGTTGGCGACCACACCGTCACTTTTGCGGCCGACGACGAGCGTCTCGAAATAAGCCACAAAGCCCAATCACGCCAAATATTTGCACGTGGCGCCGTGCATGCAGCATTATGGTCCGCAGGACAAAATCCCGGTTTCTACACGATGTTTGACGTATTGGGGATTGATTATTAGCTAGGTTTGCCCAATCAATGGCGTTAGCTACTGGCGCGCCTAGTCCAGCTTGCTAAGACGTTCGGGTTGACGCAGCTTTTTCAGTTGCTCCTGTAACGCTCGAGCAACCTCTTCCCGTTCCCTGGGCGTTAGAAACGATCCGATTTCCAGATATTTTCCGTGGCTTCCCAACACCAGCTGCGTATCGTGATTAACGGGAAGGTCGATGGTAATTTTCAGCCAGTAAGGATCAAATTTCCACCGCTGGACTTTCCCCGATGGGCTGATGCGCGCCACCAGTAAATACTCGCGCGTCAACTTAATGGTCTCATACGCGCGAGCCGCGCGGTAATTTGCCTTGAATGCGAAGTAAATCAGCACTGCGTCAAGTGAAAGGAACCCGAGGACTGGCCATGCCCCAGCCAACACAAACATCGCACCGGTCACGAAGCTAACCAGCGCGATAGTAAGCATTAGTAACCTGAAACCCCTCATTTCTAAGCTAGCATTGGGTTTCAGAGTTGCTTCGAAAAGATAGTGCCTTTTTTTTATGGAACCCCGGCTTTCTACCGGCGCAATAAACGCTGTTTCTGACATTTTGCGATAATATGAAAAACTGATCAGGTGTCTAGATACACTGAGACCAGTGAACTACGAAAGTTCTTGGGCCTTTTACTAATCCAGCACTTTCCCGTTACGCTTGACACCGGTAAAACTCATTCATGCGCGCCACCATGCCCATGAAAGACGTTGACGAATTCTTCGCCCGATTATCGGCCACCGACCCGGAACCTAGGGGTGAACTTAACTACGTTAACGATTTTACTCTCACCGTTGCTGTGGTTCTATCGGCCCAAGCAACCGATGCTGGTGTCAATAAAGCAACCAAGAATCTTTTCAAGACGGCCGACACGCCAGAAAAAATGCTGTCATTAGGAGAAGCTCAGGTGCGGGAACACATCAAAAGTATCGGGCTTTACCGTAACAAGGCAAAGAACATCATCGCTCTCAGCGAAATGTTAATCGCGGATTTCAGCGGCAAGATTCCCCGGACCAGAGACGAGCTTACAAAACTTCCCGGCGTAGGCCGGAAGACCGCCAACGTAGTACTAAATATCGCGTTCGGCCAACCAACCATGGCAGTGGATACGCACATATTTCGACTTGGCAACCGGACCGGTATGGCGCCGGGTAAAAATGTTGTTCAGGTAGAGGATAAGCTAATTAAACGAATTCCCCCGCAATGGATGCAGAATGCCCATCACTGGCTAATTCTTCATGGCCGATACATATGTAAGGCACGGAAGCCCGAGTGCTGGAACTGCATCGTTTGGGACCTTTGTCGTTTCAAAGGTAAGTCGGAGAAATAGACTCATGTATCTCGCTCGCCATGGTCAGACTATTTTTAACGTGGTTTTTGGCACTACCAAGCGTGATCCTGGCGTTCAGGACCCGCCATTAACCGAGAAAGGACACGCCCAAGCCCACGAATTGGCTAGGCATTTTGCAGAGCTGGAGATAGACCGCGTAATTTCGAGCCCCTACACTCGGGCACTGCAAACCGCGCATGAGGTTGCCAACAGGCTAGATGTGCCGATCACGATTGATGCCAACGCGCGGGAGCGCTCAGCCTATGCCTGTGACGTTGGAACCGAAACACCGGTCCTGGCAAATGCATGGCCTCATCTGGATTTCTCCCACCTACCCAAAATCTGGTGGGACCAGGAGGAGGAACCCCTTGGTGTATTCCACGAGCGTTGCACCACATTCCGGAAAACAGTTGCCTGCGCAGTAAATTGGGACCGGATCGCAGTGATCACACACTGGGGCGTTATCCGGTCACTAACAGGCCGAAGCGTCGGAAATGCCGAGTTGTTGCGATGTGATCCGCGGGACCATCACCTACCCCTCGACTGAACCAATCTTAAACCATTTGTTTGCGCCATAGCTTTTTTAAATACAAACAGAGCCAATTGCCCCCCGCTCCCATCCGTGATAGCCACAGGCACTATAATTATTGGAGTGACTAATGTCCGACGATCCCGACATGCAGACCGATAATGCCACCAATATCAGCGGCGCCGACACCAGCGAAGACGCTGGCCCATTCCTGATCATCGCGCAGTACATAAAGGATCTCTCTTTCGAGAACCCCCGCGGTATGGAGGCTCTTTCGGCCATTCAGCAAAACCCGGATGTAAGCGTTGACGTTAGAACCAACGCACAGCCCCTCGGTGAAGACGGCCTCTTCGAAGTATCGGTTTTCATCCGCGCGGAAGCTACGCTCGAAGACGTACCAGTATTTATCGTCGAATTAACGTATTCAGGTATAGTTCAAGTGTCTGGCGTGCAAGAAGAAGAGGTTAAGCCAATTGTCCTAATCGAAGGGCCACGACACCTATTCCCGTTCGCCCGTGCCATCGTTTCCAACGCCGTTAGAGACGGTGGTTTCCCGCCGTTGATGATTAACCCGATCGACTTTTCAGCGTTATTTATCGAACAGCACGTGGATTCTGATGGCTCGGATATCTAAGACGAAGCCGCCCTATTCACCTGCATCAACGACTTGGAACCATAGAGAATTCTCTAAACTGGAAACAAATGTCTCATGGGCGGCAATCTCGTCCGCTGTGGGTGAGTGCGGCCGCGGGGGCGAAATGTTAGATCCCGAAATAATATCAGCCGGCGCCGGGCTATCATTTGCTGACATCGCAACAGACTCTACAGAAGCAAGGCCGAGGTCTGGTTGCCGCCCACCTCGTAATTCTAGATATACCTCTGCCAACAGCTCCGCATCAAGTAGAGCGCCATGCTTGGTACGCGATGAATTATCAACAGCGAAACGACGACACAGCGCATCAAGGGAGGCTGGGGCTCCGGGGAACCGGCGGCGAGATATCGCCACCGTGTCAACAGTCCTGCTCATCGGTAAGACCGGTCGGTTCAAGCGGCGTAACTCCGAGTTAAGAAAATCGATATCAAATTTAGCATTATGAATAACGAGAGGATCGCTAGCGATAAAATTCAGGAAGTCGTCGACCACCTTGGCAAAGACAGGAAAATCACCCAAGAATTCTTCACTGAGTCCGTGAACGGCTAAAGCTCCGGCGGGCATATCACGTTCGGGGTTTATGTACTGATGATAAGTCTTGCCGGTTGGGATGTGATTAAAAACCTCAATGCAACCGATCTCAACCAACCTGTCACCATTCAAAGGATCTAATCCTGTAGTTTCAGTATCTAGGATTAGCTCTCTCATGCATGCTCCTGCGTTTAACTTTACGTTCGACATAAACATTGGGCGGCCAGTGGCGGGCCGCTTCTTTTCTCATCAGTTTTGCAATCCGTAAAAGATGGCGCAAGGTCTCAGCGCGGCCGCGGCCACTGGGTACAACAAAATCAGCCCTTCTCCGTTTAACGGCGTCAGGAATCTGCCGCGCCTTGATATCATCGAACTTTTCTCGAGTCATGCCAGGCCGAGCGAGTACCCGCGCCTCCTGAATAGACGCCGGTGCCGATACTACGATCGACGCATCGCACCGGACGTCAAGCCCCACTTCAAACAGAAGGGGTATATCGAGAACCGCAAGCCCCACTCGCCGGGCTCCACAGCGTTTAAGAAACCAATCCTGCCTCTGGCGGACTAGTGGATGGATGATACATTCAAGTTTCTCTATCGCTGCGGAATCCCCAAAAACACGGTCGCCCAGAGCATGCCGATCGACCACTCCGTCTATTACCACGTCGGGAAATGCCACCTCGATCGATTTCACCGCTGAGCCACCCTTGCCAAGAACAGTGTGAACGGCCATATCAGAATCGTAGACTGGTATGTTCATCCGCCGGAACATCGAAGCCGCGGTCGATTTGCCCATCCCGATTGAGCCGGTCAATCCGACGATAATCACAGCGCCGCCAGTACGTGGTCACGTAGGGATCTATCAACCTCGGGATCCACACCAAACCACTCACGGAATCCGGGCCGGGCTTGGTGCAGAAGCATGCCAAGCCCGCCAACCACAACGTTTCCGCGAGCGCGGGCCGCGGCCAGCAGGGGCGTCTCTATTGGGTCGTAGACAATATCGCAAACAGACGCATCGGAAGGCAACGCACCAAGCGGAAGATCAAGTGGCGGTTGCCCTGTCATGCCAAGTGTCGTCGTATTGACCAACAGGACAGCACCATCAAGCGCTTCGGCGCGCATTTCCCATGAGACCCCCTCGATCGGCATCCCAAATTCAGACTTTAATGCTTGCACCCGTTCTGACGTTCGGTTGGTGACCCGAATTTCCGGGACGCCCGCATCCTTCAGCCCGGCAACAATGGATCTAGCCCCCCCGCCAGCACCGATTACCACAACGGGCCCCATATCGCCCCGCCAAGTCGGGCAGGTTTCTCGTAGGGACTCAAAAAAGCCATAGGCGTCGGTATTGGTTCCGTGGAGTTTACCATCGCGCACCACTATGGTGTTAACCGCTTTAAGCTTTTTCGCCCAGAGATCGACCTCGTCCATAACCCTGAATGCGACTTCCTTATACGGAACTGTGACATTCATACCGGCGAGTCCTAATGATGGGATTAGTCGTAAGGCTTCCGCGGCGCCACTGGGGTCCATCGCAAACGGCACATAAACACCGTCAATTCCGTACTTTTGTAGCCAGTAATTATGTATCCTTGGCGATTGGGTGTGGCTAATCGGCCAGCCAGCAACCCCGGCCACAACAGCGGCACCTGTAAAGCTCATGTTTCAAGAATCCCGTGCTCACGTAGATATTCAAGCAGCGCCATCAGAGGTAGTCCAAGGATAGTATAATGAGCGCCACTTATATTGGAGAATAACTGCACGCCTAACCACTCGACCCGATATGCGCCAGGGCTGTGGAATGCGGTCGTGCCTGCAACATCGAGGTAAGCATTCAAGAAGTTATCAGTCGCGTCTGCACGAATCGTCAGTTCTGCTCGATCGACCGCCTGCCAGAGACGTTGACCGTCACGAACCATCACCGCGTAAGATATCAGCTCATGTCGACGACCGCGCAGTAACCGTAGCTGGGCCAACGCATCTGCGCGGTTTAACGGTTTGTCGAAAGTGTCTTCCCCAATGACCAAGACCTGATCTGCACCAAGAACCATTTCACCCGGTATTTTTCGTGATACGTACTTCGCCTTCTGCTCTGCTAATACTTCCGCTAGCAGAAGCGGAGACACCCCCTCCTCTTTTAAGGACCGTTTTACTTCTGTTTCATCCACGCGGGATGGTTCCACTATATGCGGAACGCCGGCCTGCTCTAGAAGCTTGCGTCTGGTATGGCTTTCAGAGGCTAGCACGATTTTCGACGATGAGCGGCCAATTATTGGATGGGACACACTGATTTCAGTCATTCTCGTTCCGAATCCCTATCTTCGTCGAGGTGTGTGTAGTGTTGGTATATTGCTGCGGCGGTTTCTTCAATCGAGCGGCGGGTCACATCAATTACAGGCCAGGAATTCCTAGAAAATAATTTTCTCGCCTCGGCTATTTCTGCTCTAACAGTCGCGATATCAACATAATCGGTTTCCGGTTCTTGGTTGAGCATCAACAATCGATTACGCCTAATTTGGACAAGCCGCTCGGCGGAAGCGGTGAGCCCAACCACCAGCATTCCCTCGAGCTCTAAAACCGTTTTTGGTAAGGGTATATCCGGAACGAAAGGAACGTTGGCTGTTTTAAGCCCGTAATGGTTGGCTAGATATACCGAAGTGGGTGTTTTAGACGTGCGGGAAACACCAATCAAAACTAAATCAGCTGCGGCGATATTCTGAGCGCCCTGTCCGTCATCATGCGCCATCACATAGTTTAGGGCCTCGATTCGGTCAAAATACTCAGCGTTCAGCGCATGCTGTCCACCCGGCCGATTAACTGTTTTACGATTTAGATAGTTACCTAGTGACTCGATAACTGGATCTAGGACGGATACGCATGGAACATTCATCCGGGCACATTCCTCCACAAGAGGTTGACGGGTCCTAGCGCTTACAAGCGTAAATATGACCGGTCCGGGGTTTTCCCGGATGCCGTCGATCACCTGTTCCATTTGTGCTGATGAGCGAACCATTGGCCAGATGTGTTCCTGCGGCTTTACGCCTTCGAACTGTGCGATACTTGCTTTTAGGACGCCAAGCGTGGTCTCTCCAGTTGAGTCGGAAATAAGGTGAATATGAAATTGCTCGCTCAAAATTTGATCCTAGGTGATTCGCAGCCAGCCCAATTAATTAGCGCATATTATGGGGATAAATAGGTGCAATCAGTATCAGATAAAAAACAGTGCCATTCGGTTCAGAATCTATCAGTTGGGTTACTAACCGGATTCGCTCTTAACCAATATCTTGTATAATTTCTATTGTGCACCTAATTCATCCTTTTCGCCGAAAGAACCAATCGCAGGTTCTACACGTATACGGGAGATTTATACATATTTACACTGAAACCATGCACAGTGTGATTATCGTGTTTAAAACTCTGGGGATAGAGTTTTCTCCCCGGGATTCACAGCCCCAACTACAACAACTAATAATTAATTTTTAAAAAATAATTGAATGGGAAGTACCGCTAACCGCACTTAATGGGATATTTAAACAGTTGTGACTGATACCTTCAAACCTCTCATCGAGACACTAAAGGGGAAACGCATTGATCCTCCGCCAATTTGGCTTATGCGGCAAGCGGGTCGATATTTACCAGAGTATCGGGCTATTCGCGAAGAGGCAGGCGGATTTTTAGACCTTTGTTATAGTCCGGAGAAAGCTGCGGAAGTAACCCTTCAGCCTCTCAGGCGGTTCGGTTTCGATGCTGCGATACTGTTTTCTGATATTTTGGTTATTCCCCACGCATTAGGACAAGATGTATCGTTTGACGCCGGCCACGGGCCACGCCTCGATCCTATCCGATCCGTTTCTGAGCTTAGACACCTTTCTAAGGATAAGCTCCATGAGA
>CETH01098294.1_pt1 | contig 22093 bp, 34 predicted proteins | sample 361461 | NCBI WGS metagenome assembly CETH01 (sample SAMEA2622695, study PRJEB7988) | marine metagenome | isolation source: saline water (ENVO:00002010), including
TAGCTCCACAGATCCAAGAAGACCTCGATATGGGGGTAGACGAGTGGAGTGTAACAGATCCAGATAGATTTAGTGATGAAGACCTCATAGAACGTGAAGCATCTATGGGAAGATCTAATTATATGCTTCAATTTCAACTAGACACAAGCTTAAGTGATGCAGAAAAGTTCCCTCTTAAAATGGCTGACCTTGTGGTTACTAGCGTCAACCCTGCTACTGCTCCTGATAACGTGGTCTGGTGTTCAGATCCTCAGAATGTCATCAAAGACGCCCCTACAGTGGGGTTACCCGGAGACTATTTCTACAGTCCTATGCAACTACAAGGGGAATGGACTCCCTATTCAGAGACTATCTGCAGTGTAGATCCCTCTGGAAGGGGTACAGATGAGACTGCAGCAGCCTTCTTAAGTCAAAAGAATGGCTTTGTATACCTACATGAAATGAGAGCCTATAGAGACGGTTACAGTGACGATACACTGCTAAACATATTGAGAGGCTGTCGTAAATATAAGGTAACTAAATTAGTAGTTGAGACAAACTTTGGAGATGGTATTGTAAGTGAACTATTTAAAAAACATATTCAACAAACTGGACAATATATTGATATTGAAGAGGTTAGGGCCAACGTTAGGAAAGAGGATAGAATTATTGATAGTCTTGAACCTGTTCTTAACCAGCATCGTCTTATCATTGATCGTTCTGTTATTGACTGGGATTACACGTCTAATAGAACTACAGCCCCTGAATCCAGACTCCTCTATATGCTCTTCTATCAAATGAGTAGAATGTGCCGTGAAAAAGGTGCAGTTAAACATGATGACCGCATTGACTGCTTAGCTCAAGGTGTAAAATACTACACAGATGCTATGTCTATTAATGCTCATAATGCTATTAAACAACGTAAACAAGAGGAATGGGACTCTATGTTAGATGATTTCCTCAGTAGTCCTCATAGGTCTGCTAATCATTTGGTATTGGGTATGAATAAAGACCAAAGAGACTTGGCTAAAAACATACAAGATAACTCTTCAAGTGTTCCAACATGGATGTAAGCTGAAATCCCTGTATAGAAGAGGGATCTCACGGTCCCTCACGTATAGGGGGAAGGGAAGGGTGGACCCAACTCCTTAAGGGGAGAATCTCGTCTAATAAGACATCAATTCTCCCTCCTTTACTTGTTATCATATGAGTTGATAACTCTTAAAGTACCAACACTAACTTCTATTAACTAACTATTTACAGTATAATACCGATATATCCCATAAATTTTGACAGAAATTTGAGAAGCCTTATATCGCTATATCCGGGACGAAAATCACCCTATAGGGGGTAGTAAATTACAGTATAATACAGTAACATACAGTATAATATATAAATTTTACTGGTAGTGAACTGACTTCTGACTGGTAGTAGGTATAAATTACTAACTATCTGTCTGCGTTCAAGTCTTACTAGTGAGACAAGAGAGATCACAGTCAGAGCAGCTAAGTACTGATAGACTCAGAGATACTGTGTAAGAACGCTAACAAACTATGGAAGGGTTGGTAAGTGGTTGCTATAATAAGGACACAAGAGAACCAACGAGGTATTAAATGGACATCCAAACCAAGACAGTTACAAGCTTTGGTACCGAGAGAGTCTATGTCATTGATAGCTACATGGCGGAAGTCATCGGCAAGCTAACAGGCAAGAAGACAGTTAACCAGAGTGACTTAATAGCCTTACAGATGTTAGGTCATACAGTCAACGGGTTAGCATTAACCAACGAGGTAGCATAGTGATAAGGTCTAAGTATTTCCATCGTTATAAGTTATCTAAGTCTAGTTATGCACAATTAGCAGCAGAGATAGACTTATTAAGATCTCAATGTAAAAGGGTTAGTTATAAACAGCTACCTTCTACATTTAATAGGTCTCGTAAGACCGCTTTCATTAAGAACATCACACACGGAGGATTATTATGACTATATACGCATCAAGTCTTACAGCAAAAGAAGCCATCAAAGCTGATTACAGTCCACTAGATATTCATAACATCTATAATTATGGATGTGATTCAGGTGTAGCAACAGCACATATCTATTATTGGCAGACTACACAGTTCTTCAAAGAGTATGAGGATGAAATAGTTGATTACCTAGTGTTATGTTTAGGTAAGCCAGAGATAGTTAAACTATTCTCTAGGTCAGATTGCAGCCTTAGATCCTATATGAATAATGCCGTATGGACTTATATAGAACTAATAGCTTCTGAATTAATGGATGAATTTAACCTGCATCAATGTTATGAAGATTTAGAAGATTCATGGAAAGACGATGAACGTGAGCAAAGAAAAAGCCACTTAAAAGTCTTAGATGGAGGTAAGAAATAAACGATTCCTTAGAACTTATTTAATTATAGGTTCTAAAGAGTCCTTAAGACTCTCAAAATAAACCACTTCTAAATTACAACTTATGAAATTTAAAAGTAACAAAGACTTAGCTTATGTCTTTAAGATTGAAGTTGATGTTGATTGTCAAAATTTACTAGATACTTTAGGGTTGGATTATTATGAACCCGATGATTCCGTTTCTAATAGGTTAGTAAAGATTATCACAATCAGAATGTCACCTAAAGAATATGATCAATTAAAAGACGAAGTTACGTTTGACACAGCAAATGAAGAACAATTAGCATCATTAATAGTGTCTCCAGAACTAGGAGATTATACTTTAAAAGTAACATTATATAAACCTAATGGTAACACTGTTACGTTTGGAGAGCCCAAATGATGAGGTCTTGATTTCCTGACAAACACTTCCCAAACTCTAAAACCCACACTATAATAGAGATATAAGACAAGTTAACACCTATCACACCTACAGGAGAAGTTATATGTTTTTATTAATATCAGTATTAACGAGTTTCTTATTATTCTTACCACAAGATTTTATGAACTTATATCACTTTCAAGGGAGTTTATTAAATTATGAAATACACAAAAGCTACAGTTAAAGCTGAGCTTATCAACGTTGCTAATGATTTACAAAATCAAAGGACAGTTTTATTTTGGTTATTATTTGCAAGTTTAGCATGGGGGATTCTATTCTAATGAGTTACAGGATACACATCCCTGACATCGAGATCACAGAAGATGATTATCTTTCTTTTCAGAATAATATACTGAGTCTTACACAAATCATTGACAAGTATGATGCTCCATGTTATACTATAGATTCCAAGACGTATAAAAACCCTTATGATGTTATTACGGAGACTATATGCGGAGGATAATGTAAATGTCTAAAGTTTATTTAGCTGATCTTTCCAGTTATTACTTTTCAAGTCAAAAAGAGTATGAACAAGTTAAAAATCTAAATTCTAATCAAATAAAACTTTGGTTGATAAATAAAGTATTAGCTGATGAGATTGAGATTGTAGATTTTCAAGATTGGGAGGACAGATGAGCAGCCTATTATTATTCCGTATATACCGAACAGCACACCTGCGAGGAAGAGCATATTTAAACGGAAAACACCCACCAAATATACCATACACACCACACAAACGAAGGTTAAGTATTCTCAATGAGTGATTTAACTAATGATTGCATCCTAGAAGATATCTGGGAACAAGTCTGGGAGGAGTTCCCTGACAACACAGAAGAAGTTAACGCTTCTATTGCACAGCAGCGTTTTGAGGATCTTTGCCAATAAACGCTTACATTACACCAAACAAGGAGACAGCATGCCGAACCACTGCTATAATAAAGTGTTTGCTAGTTCCAATAAACCTGAAACACTGCGAACACTGTTTAACATTTTTAATGATGACAGGATTTTCCCACGAATATTACCAGAACCAGACTGGGCAAACGTCCCACTTACTAGAAGCGATTTAAGAGAGTATAATTACTCAGATCCTATCGGTAAAGAAGGTGAGTTACCCGAGTTTTCTGATAAAATTGGTATGGGATTATATTTTCCTAGTACTGGACATCAAGATGATCGCTGGTATTCATGGCGTTTAGCTAATTGGGGAACCAAGTGGGACGCTTACGATATACAGATCCTGACTGAACAAGGTGATCAAGACCTTGAAGTCGCCTTCAATACGGCATGGAGTCCGCCTGAAGGGATAGTCGCAGCCCTCAGAATACAATACCCTGATTTATCTTTATCGTGGTTCTATGACGAGCCTGGGTGTGAAATAGCGGGGTACTTATGATAAAACCGCTTTACTTACTCATCAAAATTGATGTTGATGATAAAGATGTCTCTAACTATGATCATGCAGTAGATAAATATGCTAATAACTTCTGTAATAACATGGAGTTTGAGCTGATTGACTACTGTTTAGAGGAAAAAACAAACCCATATCTTTATATCTCAGGGTTTAACGACAATGCTTGAGGATTTATTACAATGACTAGCGATCCAATTATTAATCAAGTTGATGAAGAATTTTCTTTAAAACTTACAAAACTAATCAAAAATTATGTAATTGATTTAGTTAACCATGAAGTTGATGTTATTACAGATTCCGATTGGTTTACTGAAAAAATACAAAATGCTGTGAAGGATAGCACAGATAATTATGAACCAACAGATGAGGAGATGATGTCTTCATTTGGCACTAAATGGCACGACGCATTATGAACTTACTTATTTTTATTACAATTGCCTTAATATTATACATTTTGTACACTTTATATTACTACAATCCTTATGGATAATATGTGGAAAATTTGGAAGTATGCATTAGGTAGTTTTTCAGACGATAAAACTCAGGAATATGATAATACTGTTGCAATCGTACGTACATTTGTATTTATTACCTATCTTATTACAAATATTTTCATTATTAGTGGAGTAATTCGACACTGGAACTATGGCAATAACACCAAATTGGCAGAAACACAGCAAAAAGCTGCCCAAATACAAAAAGAAACCACAAATTATACGAGCTGCGAGGAAAAGAACTAAAATGTTTATTAAATCCTTGCGTTCACAACCAAGATACCCTAAATGACAGCAACTCATCACTATTATTGTGCGGAATTTGAAGATTCCCGTACTGTTTGCTTTTTCGCTATTGATGACATAGATGCAGCATATCGGGCTGACAGCATGGCTAAAGATTGGTACGGAACAGCACTCAAGGACGTATACAGAGACGTTCACTCAAACCATAACCGACGATTCAAACCTTATGACCAAGAAATACTTTCCCAACAACTGGACTAGACTGGCTAAAGTACCTTACCAGTACTACGATTCATTACCTTTTGAGGATTTTATGGATTGGAAGGCAAACGGGTGGGAGATATTACCATCACATGAATGTATCATCCGTACAGTCAACTGCAAAACAGGTAAAATTGCAGAATACGTGTATCAACGAAAGTCCGCAGCTAAAAAAAAGTTAGCAAAACTTCTTGCTACAAAGGACACTGAGATTATAGTCTGCACACATGAAGACATTCATCATTCAAAACCATCTAAATACATCACAGAACATGACAAAGAAAATTACTATCCCGAGTATTGATATTTATACGTACGAAAAACAAGCTCTAGACATGCTTGACCAGTACCACCCTCACTACGAAGAGGTGCGACTACACCTACTAGAACAGATTAAAGATGACCTCAACGACACATATCACTCAGAAACAGATAGACAAGCAGATACAACTGGAGAGAACTCAGATTTCTATGGGTTTGAAGCGTTTGAGAGATCAGACACTTAAATTAGAACAGCAAAATTATGCTTCTGCTAGTTTATATGGGGTTGCATCTTTAGAAACGTTATTACCATTAGTTGTTGACAGGATAATAACTACTAATACCAAGATACATCAAGGTAAATATGGAGCAGCATTTAAAGATATACACATATATTTAGCCACTATAGAGCCACTAGCTGCAGCTGCTGTTGCATGTAAGGTCACATTCGATAAAGTATTTGGATACAAGGACGGATGTAACATAGCAACAAATGTCTGCGAATCTATCGGTAAAGCGATTGAAGATGAGTGTCAAATGAGGCACTACGAACAGAATGCTCCAGGTTTACTAGCTGTATTAAAAGAGAATTATTGGCATAGAGCTATAGGTACTCGTCAAAAGATCACTGTTATCAAGACATTGATGAACAGATATAACGTACAGCCTTGGATACCTTGGAATAGAGCAATAAGAATTAAGTTAGGAGGCTGGTTGCTTGACTGTATTATGCAAGTAAGTGGCTGGTTTTACAAGCAACGTGTTCGTACTGGGCGTAAAACTCAGATATTTGTAGCCCCAACTGCTGAATTTATGGATATCAAGGACGAAATCATGGCAAATGCGGAGGTGTTTAGCCCGCTTGCATGGCCCATGTTAATACCTCCAAAAGATTGGTCTAATGAATCTCCCGGCGGTTACGTCTTGAATGAGTTGATGGAAGGGCATGATTTAGTCCGGAGGGGCGATCCCTCACGTATACAGGGAGATATACCAATAGCTTTCCTCAATAAAATCCAGCAAGTAAAATACCGGTTAAACCCGTTTATAGTTGAGACTGCTGAGACACTAGAGGAGAGGGGTATTGCTGTTGGAAAGTTTCTCCCTATCATAAATTACGACCTGCCACCTAAGCCATTCGACATAGAATATAATAAAGAATCCCGTAAGAGGTATCGAAGGGAAGCGGCAGAAGTAATGAATAAAAGAGCTGCAGAGTTCAAGAGATCCTGCCGTACACGCATGATCATGGAAGCTGTTAGAAGATATAGGTTGTTAGAGTTCTATATTCCTTGGTCTTTTGACTATCGTGGTCGTGCCTACCCCATTCCTGCGTTCTTGACACCCCAAGATACAGATTTCGGGAAAAGTTTATTACAATTTGCCGACGAAGCACCGAATGATGGAGCTGAGAAGTGGTTAGCCTTCCAAGTAGCGACCAGTTATGGTCTTGATAAAGCTACTATGGAGGAGAGGTTAAACTGGACACGCTCTAATACTTCGTTAATAGCTGCAGTGGCTAATAATCCCATAGCCTTTATAGGAGAGTGGGAAGGAGCAGAAGAACCTTGGCAGTTCCTCGCAGCTTGTGAGGAGTACTACCATTGTTGTATTGCGAGAGATAGACACACAACCTCGCTACCCGTGGCTACCGATGCTACCTGTTCTGGCTTGCAAATACTTGCTGGTCTAGCTAGAGATAAGTCCACGGCAGAGTTAGTCAATGTTGTCCCTTCTGATAAACCACAAGATGCTTATGCAAAAGTGGCAGAGATAGCTTTAAGCTTAGGGATTCCAACTAACATACATGCTGTATGGGATAGGAAGTGCGTCAAGCGTACTGTTATGACTATCCCTTACAACGCAAAACCTTTCTCTAATAGGTCTTATATTAAAGACGCTTTAAAAGAGAAGGGAATTGAGGTCGATAAAGACGACCTTACTCAGATTGTTCAGACTGTTAGACAGGCTATGCACTTAACTGTGCCCGGACCAATGGCAGTTATGAAATGGATAGAGACAGAGGTAGCCAAATCTATCAAGAAAGGAGCTACTTCCATCGAATGGACGACGCCTTCAGGTTTTGTCGTTAAACAACGTATAATGAAGAAGAAGGTAGAGAGATTAGATCTTCAACTCTTAGGTAGATGCCAACTTAGTGTAGCTACAGAGGAGAGTAATAAGGTAGATTTGTCTAGGCATAAAGCTGCTACAGCACCTAACCTTATCCATAGTCTTGACGCTAGCCTACTCCATCTCGGTATATCTAAATTTCCTAACCCAATAGCTTTGATCCATGACAGTGTTTTAAGTAGAGCTTGTGATATGGATGAACTATCTGCTATAATTAGAGAGACGTACATGCTTCTGTTTGCAGAACATGACTATCTCAGAGACTTTGCTTCACAGATTGGAGCAGAGACTGAACCACCGATCATTGGCGATTTACGACCAGAATCGGTTATTGAATCAACTTATTTTTTCTGTTAATTATGTATAGTATATTTGACAGTTTCTTTGCACCGCAACAAGTAATTGTAGTGTCAGAAGCTGCGCTGAAATCAGCTCAACAACACGCAAGAGAGAAGCAATTAACTGCTTTGACAAATCGAATTAATGAGCTTACTGAGTATAGAGATAATCTACAAAAAGTGTACGATGCTAATCTCCTCGATGCTGACGGCAAGGAGGTAGTACACGATGCCTAAAAACGTACACGTTACTAAAGAGATACAATTAGAAGGCTTTCAAGCCATACTTGAACCTGGCAAATTCGGTTACTCTTTATCAGCTGTTGTTGATGAAGATGTGATTGACAAACTTGAGACTGAACGAGCTGATGTCCTTAAATGGGCTGAATCAAAGCTAAAGAATCCTAAACGAGCTACCCTTAAACCTACACCATGGGAAGAGGTAGCAGAAGGTAAATATAAGATCAAGTTTTCCTGGGGAGAAGATAGAAGACCCTGTATAGTCGATACTGAGGGTACACAAGTTACAGATACTAAGACACCTTTATATGGCGGATCTACAGTTAAGCTTGGTTTCTTTCAGAAGCCTTACATACTCAAGGATGGAGTTACCTACGGAAGTTCTCTTAAGCTGGTTGGTGTACAGGTTGTCGCAATAAAAGAAGGTGCTGCTGTAGATACTGATACAATGGATGAAGCCGATGTTGCAGATCTATTCGGAAAGACTGAGGGATTTAAAACCGCTTCACAGTCATCAACAGCTGTAACATCAGCAGCCGACCATGAAGAAGAAGATTTTTAGATCTAAGCTAGAAGAACATGTCGCAAAGTTACTGGATCAATTAAGTGTGCCGTATGAGTATGAAACTCACCGAGTTGCTTATACGATCCAGCATCTATATAACCCCGACTTTATACTACCTAATGGTATATATCTAGAGACGAAAGGGTATTGGGAACCTGCGGATAGGCGAAAAATATTAGCAGTTATTAAGGATAATCCTGATATTGATTTACGGATGGTATTTCAAGCACCTTTCAATAAGATCTCCAAGAGATCCAAAACTACCTATGCCCAGTGGTGCGAAAAGCATGGCATCAAGTGGGCAGCGGTACATTCCATCCCCATTGATTGGTTAACATAATGAATGAAAGCGAATTTGTGGCACATGAACCTTGTACTAATTGTGGTTCGTCAGATGCTAATTCAGTTTACTCTGACGGCCATAAATTCTGTTTCTCGTGTCAGACATACACCCCTGCGGAAGGGGACACATCCACCTACTTAATGAATATAAATGAACAAATACAATTCCTCGGATCAGCTGAACAGCTGCAAAAGCGACGAATTTCCGAAAAGACCAATACCTTCTATCGCATCTATCGGTATGGAAACACCTTACGCTTCCCATACTATGATGGGAATGGAGTTGTTGCTGGGTTCAAAGTTAAATCAAAAAAGAAAGAGTTCCACTACGAAGGTAGAACAACTGACACTCTTTTCGGACAACACCTCTTTCCCAATACAGGAAAGCGAATAGTAATTACAGAAGGAGAACTAGATGCAGCCAGTTGTTACGAAGTTATGCCAGGATGGCCCATGGTCAGCCTACCTCATGGTGCGGCGGGTGCTAAGAAAGACCTTCAAAAACAAATCCCCTTTTTACAGGGGTACCAAGAAATCGTCTTATTCTTCGACAACGATGAAGCAGGGCGTGAGGCCGTTGAATCTGCCTCGGGAGTACTCCCAGCCGGTAGGGTTAAGATCGCTCGACTTGATGCTTACAAAGATGCTTCAGATGCTTTACAAGCCGGAGATGCAGAATCAATCAGAAAAGCAATCTGGGACGCTAAACCATACACACCGGATGGGATAGTTGAAGGTAAAGACCTTCTTGAGTTAGTCACTCAACCGACCAAAGACTACGATCATCTATACCCATTCAGTGGACTAAACAAAATGGTTCAAGGAATTAGGTATGGTGAATTAACTACACTCACTGCCGGAACAGGTAGTGGCAAATCTAGTCTTGTTAGAGCATTAGCTGTTGACCTTCTTAATAAAGGAGAGAAGGTCGGTTATTTAGCTTTAGAAGAATCTAATAAGCGTTCTGCACTTGGATTGATGTCCAATGCTAATGGCAAAGCTTACCATATAGGAGAACATGACCAACAAGAACTCACCGAAGCATTTAACACAACTATTGCTAATTGGTCTCTTTATTTGTTTGACGGCTTTGGTAGTTTTGACCCGGACGTTATTTACAATAGGATCGAATACCTTGCCAGTGGATTGGAATGTCGTATTATATTTTTAGATCACCTTAGCATATTATTAAGTGGTCTAGATGGAGATGAGCGACGCATGATTGATACCACCATGACTAGGCTAAGAAGTCTAGTAGAACGAACAGGTATCACATTATTTTTAGTATCACACTTAAGGAGGAGCAACAGTGACAATCATTCGCACGAGGAGGGAGGACGTGTATCCCTCGGACAATTACGAGGCTCTCACTCGATCTCTCAGATCAGCGATTCAGTCATCGCTTTGGAACGAGACCAACAGAGCCAAGATGCTAACAACGTTACAACTCTGCGAGTTCTTAAAAACCGCTATTCAGGACAGACTGGAATCGCAACAAAATTAACTTATGACTTATCATCGTGCCAATTTTATGAAACTACGACGGATACCGAGGTCGAGTTCGATCCAACAACCGACTTCTAGACTTATTAAACCTAACCCACCACTTAGGAGCGACATTGAAAGAGCAAAATTCAAAGACAAAACCTATTACCCTCCTGTTCGATCTGGAGACAACACCTCTAGAGGCAAGGAGAACTGAAATACACTGCCTAGTCATATTGGATTATGATACAGGTAAGGTGCACAGGTTCAACGATACAGGCTCAGCACAACCCATACTTATGGGTGTCACTAATTTAATGCATGCTGATACTATTATTGGACATAATATCATTGGATTTGATATACCAGTAATAAAGAAAGTCTATCCATTTTTTGAACCAGAAGGACGAGTTATAGATACATTATTATTATCAAGGTTATACCATCCAAATATGCTAGACGTAGATCGTAATGCACAAGTAGAAGGTATGCCACAGAAGCTGTATGGTCGCCATTCTCTGGAATCCTACGGCTACCGATTAGGCGAATACAAAGGGAACTTTGGAGAGACGTCTAACTGGTTAGAATGGAGCAAGGAGATGGAAGACTACTGCGAGCAAGACACTATTGTTACGAAGAAATTATGTCAACATTTCCACCCTTACCTGATTGGGTCCAATTAGAACATCAGGTCGCACACATATTACAACAACAAGAACAACATGGATGGTATTTTGATGAAAGCTCTGCACGGAAACTTGAACAAACTCTCCGAGGAGAATTGGAAGAAACTACTGACATATTACGAAGGAAATACGCTTTCGTTGCAGGATCAGTGTTCACTCCTAAGCGAAATAACCGGACACAAGGATACATACAAGGATCTTCCTTCACTAAACTCAAACAATTAAACCCAACATCAAGAGATCAAATAGCATGGATTCTGAAGACGCACGAGAATTGGACCCCGAGCTCGCTAACAGCTTCAGGGAAGGCGGTTATCGACGAGATCGTATTAAAAGATATTGGGTCGGAGACAGCCCTGTTATTTCTCAAATGTCTAGATATTACCAAGAAATTGGGGATGATCTCGGAAGGCGTGAACGCATGGCAGAAGCTTGTTACGACGTCTAGCCGGATACATCACCACTGTTCAGTTGCTACTAATACATTTAGATGTGCTCATAGAAAACCTAACTTAGCCCAAGTACCATCAGATGAACGATTTAGACGCCTATTCACAGCAAGTCCAAAGAAGATATTGGTCAGTGCTGATCTTAGCGGCATTGAGCTCCGCATGCTCGCACATTATCTTGCCAGATACGACAAGGGACGATATGCTAAAATACTCACGACAGGAGATATACACCAAACCAATGCAGATAAAATTGGAATTACAAGAAGACAAGTTAAAACAGTTACCTACGCCTTCCTTTATGGAGCCGGTAACGTTAAATTAGGGAGGAGTTTTGATAAACAGTTATCGGAGACTGCTGCAGCGAAGAAGGGAGCCAACATACGTAAAGCTTATGTTAATGCCATTCCGGGTCTTGCAGAGTTGCTGGAAGCTTGTCAGAAGTGTTCAGCGAGAAATTTCGCACGTGCCGTCGATGGTCGTCATATCAGGGTTGACAAAGGGCATAAGTTTCTCAACTACCTCTTACAAGGATCAGCCGCCACCATTGCCAAAAGATGGATGGTATTGATTCACAGTCAATTACCAGACCAAGCACATCAAGTATCATTCGTACACGACGAGCTGAATTACGAATGTTGTCCAAAAGATGCCGATAGATTGGCACAATGGCTCGAAAAATCCGCCACATTAGCTGGCGAACATTACCACTTAAGATGTCCTATTGCAGCGGAAGCTAAGATAGGGACTACTTGGGCGGACGTACACTAACCACCATATGAATTTATTAATTGATGCAGATTATATCGTTTATAAATGCTGTGCAGCAGCTGAAACTGAGATTGACTTTGGAGAAGATGTTATTCTTGTTACCAGTAATTTCTCTGATGCATATAAAGCTGTCACACACGAGCTCTCAAAGATTAGGAACCGATTTGGCTCCTTTACCCCGCTGATTTTATTCTTTTCAGATACTATAAATTTTCGGAAAAAAATCTTACCAGCATACAAAGGTCATAGAAATAGAAAAAAGCCGTGTGGATATAAACGAATTATACGAGAATTAAAACTTGAGCAGGACGTACAGATCCTGCCTGAGTTAGAAGCGGATGATGCCATGGGTATTTACGCTACAAAACATCCCGGTAACATTATTGTTTCACCTGACAAAGACATGAAACAGATTCCCGGTAAACTATACAACCTCGATACCACTCAAGACATCACCGCTGAAGAGGGTGCTAAGTGGCATCTAATCCAGACATTAGCTGGTGATCAGACAGACGGCTACAGTGGAGTACCGGGGATAGGAGTAAAGAGGGCAGAAGCTCTTTTTAACAAAGAAGGCTACAGCTGGTCTACAGTTGTAAAAGCTTTTACAGATAAAGGGTTAACAGAACAAGATGCTTTAGTTAACGCTCGGTTAGCTCGAATACTTACAGTTGAAGATTATGATTTCAGACGCAGAACCCCAAAATTCTGGACACCCGGAGACTCTTACTCTATTAACGATGGAGCAGGACTTTAAGATGAGAGTGATTGAAGATAAATTAAGACAGAATTATGATCAGAAGGAGGCTGTAATTACTGTCTTCCTTGCTTTACAAAAACAAAATTTCGCATTAGGAAATGCGTTAAAAGAATTATTAGAAAATACTATTATTATTTAGAAAATGTCACAATTAATCTCCCGCACTGGTCGGGTCCAATCTTGGTTGGATAACCCAGAATCCCGATTACCTGTTTCATGCACCACATTTGTAGTCGAAGACACTATGGAGGGTGCTAATGGTATAGAAGCTAGCTGGAGGTTTGCATCCCATGCACTACGTTATGGTGCTGGATGTGCTATCCACCTGTCTAAGCTTAGACCAGCAGGGACAACAAATAATAAAGGACTTGTAGCTACGGGTCCTGTTAGTTTCGGTAAAATATATTCAGCTCTAAACGAAACCTTGAGAAGAGGTGGAGCTTACAAAAATGGTGCTGTTGTATTGCACCTCGATCTATCCCACCCAGATGCGGTGGACTTTATAACTGCAAGCAGATCTGAGTTACCTTGGGTCAAGCGTTGTATCGACATTGACGATGACATGTGGAAGTTTGCAGATCAAACTACAAAGGATGCTTTAATCTATGGAATCAAATCAGGAGACGTTTGGCTCAATAAAATCAAACATACAGAATCCGGGGAGCGTATCTATGGAAACGTCTGCCTTGAAGTATACCTGCCCTCACGTGGAACTTGCTTGTTACAGCATGTCAATTTCGGTGCCTGTACAATCGACAACCTACAAGAGGCTTTCGTATCAGGCATGTCCCAGTTGTGTGATCTCCATGGCAGGACAGGTGTTGGAGACTCTGGAGAGTACCTTACCCCGGAAATTGACAGACAAGTTGGGCTCGGAGTGCTCGGTCTTGCCAACCTCCTCAGACGTTATAGCATAAGTTATGAGGATTTCGGAACAGCTTTAGACAAAGTAAATAGAGGAAAGCCGGCTAAAGACCCCGCAGGTCTCTTAGCTGAGTCGTTAAATATAGCTATTTTTGAGGCAGCTCAAATAGCTAGACAGAATAATATGGTAAGGGCGTTCGCTATTGCACCCACTGCCAGTTGTAGCTATCGCAGTAAAGACCTAGACGGCTTTACATGCACACCCGAGATAGCACCACCAATAGCCAAAACTGTAGATAGAGACTCCGGTGAATTTGGAGTAGAAAGAGTAAACTACGGAAACGTTGAGATAGCAAGTGAAGTTGGTTGGGACGCTTACAAGCGTGTAGCAGACAACATCATGATCATGCTCGATAGGACAGGATTGCTTCACGGCTACAGCTTCAACTCTTGGAGTGATGTAGTAACATATAACGAAGCATTTATAGAAGATTGGCTGGCTAGTCCCCAAACTTCTTTATACTATTCTCTTCAAGTCATGGGCGATGTACAAGATAAGTCTGATGCCTATGCTGCATTAGCTGATACAGATGTTGATGATTATTTAGAAGAGATCTTTACAAGAGTACCTGATCCGGATTTTGTACCGGATGACAATCACAAGATCAAATGCGACTGCGAACAATGAGAAAACATCCATACCAAACATTATTAGATAGAAAAAGAACTTGGACACCGGTCCAACCTACTAAAGGAGAATTGAAAGAAGGTGCTGAAGAAACCATCAAACGTGCTCTCGCAATACGTCATATGGAGCTACCAGTTGGAGAGTTTATTACTCAAGGGCTGGAAAAAGAAGTCCCTGAGCTCGCTCGCACATTACTTACGTCAAACGTTAAAGATGAGATCAAACACGATCTCGCTCTTGGTTACATTGTTGACGCCCATGGTGCTGACGAGCGATCAGAATACGAAGCAATGAGGTTGAGAGATGCCTGGATTGAACACCCCGATCATACTATTACCAAAGCTCTCGTTGCAGAACGAGCTATATTTTTTGTTTTACTTCCTTTCTTTAGGTTTAATGGTGACGCTGCTCTCAGAACAGTATCGGCTGATATATCCAGAGATGAACAAATCCACGTTGCTACAAATAGCCTTGTATGTGCTGAGTTGGGTCTTCGTCCTTCTAGCAGTTTGGATAAACTTCGTAAGGCGACCATTAACTGGATAGTACAACCACTAGGTATAAATACTAACGATAAATACTTAGATAAACAATTTTGGCTGGATGCAAGCGATCAGTTAATGTATCAAGGAAAGGCTCCGCAGTTCTCTGATACGAAAGCAGCTAGAATGCCAGCATTTTTTGAACATGCAAACAACAACCTCCCACAATATGCTTGAGTCCATTATTGGACCAACACTTAGTTCTATACAAATAGAGCTAGAAGAAACATTCCCACAAGTTAACCCCCACCCTAAAGAAGACCTGAACTCTGTCATGTATAAAGCAGGTCAACGTTCAGTGGTTGAATGGTATACTAAACGGATTAACAAAGATGAGATTTAATGTAAACAGTAGATTCCCGGTTGTACAGAATAATGTACCTGATATGAAACCGGGTGCTGTTAGGCAGTTACCCCTGACTCAAAGGAAACGTTTACTTAATAACTTTTCTGGACAGGGTACTCTGCCCGTACCACAACAGCTACCACTAACTACACCAATTCCATCCCTACGTAGAGATCGTCCCAAAAGACTAAGAGATCTACAACAACCATATCTAAACCAAATGATGATACAGAATGATCCTAAGCTTAAACCAGTAGGAGCATTTACTAATATGTTTAATAGAAATTATTTTTAAATCATGACAGCAAAATCTAGGTATGATAATTTATCCAGTGATCGTTCCCAGTTTCTAACCGAAGCGGAAGAAGCAACTAAACTTACACTACCATATCTTATACGAGGAAACGAAGAGTACTCGAAAAGTATGAAAAAACTGTTGACACCTTGGCAATCCGTAGGGGCTAAAGGGGTTGTAGCGTTAGCATCAAAGCTATCTCTATCACTCGTGCCTCCACAGACTAGCTTCTTTAAGCTACAGCTAGATGAGTCTCAGTTAGGACAAGAGTTTAGTCCTCAAATAAAATCAGAACTTGACTTATCTTTTGCGAAGATAGAGCGTACTATTCTTGACGCTATCGCTGCATCAGATGATCGTGTAGTAATACACCAAGCATTACAGCATCTTGTTGTAGGTGGTAATGCTCTTATCTTTATGGATAAACCAGGACTGAAATTATTCCCTCTTAATCGTTACGTAGTAGAACGAGATGGCAACGGCGACGTGATTGAAATTATCACAAAAGAAAGCATAAATAAAGATTTAATTCCTAATTATGAGTCACTTAAAGCTGAATATCAACAAGCACCTAATGACCCTCAAGGGAATAAAGAATGCGATGTCTACACTCACGTAAAGCGTGACAACAACCGATTTATATGGCATCAAGAAGTACACGATCAAATACTTCCCGGATCACAAAGTAAAGCACCTGTTGACAGTACCCCCTGGCTCCCCCTACGTTTTAATACAGTCGATGGTGAAGCATATGGGCGTGGTAGAGTAGGTCAGTTTATAGGCGATCTTAAGTCTTTAGAGGCACTCTCTCAGGCTATCGTAGAAGGCTCTGCAGCAGCTGCTAAAGTTGTTTTTGTAGTATCACCTTCCAGCACTACTAAACCCCAGACCCTCGCCTCTGCAGGTAACGGAGCAATCGTCCAAGGACGTCCAGATGATATCGGAGTCGTACAAGTTGGAAAAACGGCTGATTTTGCTACGGCATTACAGCACATGCAAACTTTAGAGAAGCGGTTAAACGAGGCATTTTTAATACTCTCGGTACGTCATAGTGAACGTACAACTGCTGAAGAAGTACGCATGACACAATTGGAATTAGAACAGCAGCTCGGAGGCCTCTTTGGGTTACTCACTGTAGAGTTTCTAGTACCTTATCTCAATAGAAAACTTACTATATTCCAGAAGACAGGAGAGATTCCACGTATACCCAAGGGTATGGTGAAACCTATCATTGTAGCTGGTATAAATTCATTAGGTAGAGGACAGGATGTACAAGCACTTGGTGGCTTCTTACAGACTATTGCAACTACCATGGGACCAGAAGCAATAACTACGTATATAAATCCCGAAGAAGTAATTAAACGATTAGCTGCAGCACAAGGTATTGACGTACTTAATTTAGTTAAGTCAATGCAAGATGTACAAACTGAGCAGCAAGCAGCTCTAGCTCAACAAGCTGAAATGGAGGCTATTAAACAAACACCTAATATTATGAACTCTCCAATGCTTGATCCTACTAAGAATCCACAAATAGTTGAGCAGATGCAAGCAGAAGCACAGGCACAAGCAATAGAACAACAACAACAACAAGCACCACCACAAACACTATAATTAGATGTCAGAAACATTAACAATGGAGAGCCAACCAGAAACCACAACTCTGGATAATTTGTCTGCTGAAGAACAAGACTCTTTACGAGTCGGTGAACAAATACAAGAGGCTCAAGATAACTTATTAGCAGGTAAATATAAGAATGCAGAGGAGCTAGAAAAAGGTTACCTCGAGCTTCAGCAAAAACTTAGTAGTCAAGACGAGCCAGAAACCTCAACTGCTAAAAAAACAGAAACTGAAACTGAAACAGAAGAAACCTCAGTTAATATTTTAGATACCTTATGGGAAGAAGCTACTTCTAAACAAGAGTACTCAAAAGAGACTTTGGATAAGCTTGAGTCTATGAGTACTACAGATTTAGCACAATTGTATTTAGATGAAAGGCAAAAAAGTAACGAAGACTCAACCCCTAAAAATAGAGACTTTACGGAAAAAGACATAGCCGATTTAAAAGGTATTGTTGGCGGTGATGAGAATTATGGTAATATGCTAACTTGGGCTCAAGACACATTAAACAAAGAAGAAATAGATATGTTTGATGCTGTAATGCAGCGTGGTGATCCACTAGCAGCGTTCTTTGCTATTCGATCTTTAGCTTATGCTTACAATGATGCCGTAGGGTTTGAAGGTAAAACACTACAAGGTAAAGCACCTAGACAAAGCAATGACCAATTCCGAAGTCAACAAGAAGTCGTTAGCGCTATGAACGATCCCCGGTACGACAAGGATCCTGCCTTTCGTAAAGAGGTTATGGATAAACTAGAACGATCAAACATTAATTTTTAAAGGAGATTTAATTATGGCACGGCGGATACCGAGACCAGGAAACGGATTGACTATAGGCCAGAAACGTCCCGTATCAAGTGGATTTTTCTCTAAAAAGTTAACACGCAGGAAAGCAGATGTAATAAGACAAAAATGTGAAGCAGGTTTCTGTACGGAAGACGAAAGAAAACAGCTAGAAGCATATGATAAGAATAAGGAAAAACCATGAACATAGCTACTCTTGAAGAACGAAGACGACAGGCCATTCTTAATACACTTGAGCCTGGATTAGTAGAAGACGTGCCTGGATTAGTAGGAGGTTGGAATACTGCTACATTCACCGGTGGCTCTCCTCACGATGTTTACAGAAGGGAGGATAATAATCCTGATGATGATAACGACAACGATGTACCACCACCTAGTCACGAACAGCTCACAATACCAAATCTAGATACTGCAAGGAGTAAACCGCTGACGATCGCACACGGGACTCACATCGACCCTACTCAACGGGCACCTATCTTTAATAAAACTTCCTTTGGTAAGGAACATTCTTGGAAAGATCATGTAGGATTAGATCCGTCTGGTAATCCTGTTACATATGATACTGAGTTTATTGATGCTGATCGCCAACTTCCTAGTGAATACTGGAAATGGAAAAATAAAGAAAATAACCAAGGTTAGGTTCGTGCCGGCCCGAAGCAAATCGTCACCGGCTATAAGTACTACTATTAAATGCACTCATGATTACTACCGAATATGGTAAACAAAACATCTTCCCCAATGAAACACCACCACGACTCATGACAAACCACAACCACGAAAACGATAAATGGCATGAAGCTGAAGAAACAAACGGACGCCTAGCAATGTTAGGCTTTGCTGCAGCTCTTGGCGCTTACGTATTCACAGGACAAATTATTCCAGGCATATTCTAATGAAAACTATTGCATTAACTTTAGCAGCAGCTACTATATCAGCTCCTGTTTTTGCTGGTCCTTACGTTAACGTAGAGACTAACGCTACTTATTCCGGATCTGATTATCAGTCCAGAGCAACTGATGTACATCTTGGTTACGAGAACACACTAGGAGCACTAGATTGGTATGTACAGGGTGGCAAGACGATTAATTCCGTAGACGGAGCTGATTCAGATTCAAACTACTCTGGTAAATTCGGTGGCTCTGTAGCAGCAACGAAAAGACTCGGTATATATGGTGAAGTATCTTTCGCTAATATATTCGACAAAGACACAACTAATACTTACGGCACACAATTAGGTGCTAAATTCTCATTCTAATTAAATGGCAACAATATCACTTACTAAAAATAATACTACTACTAATTGGGAAAAGTTTTGTGAGTGGGTAACTAGTACAGAAAACCGCCTCTACGTGGGGTGGTTCGGGGTGCTTATGATACCTTGTTTACTCGCAGCTACCACATGTTTTATACTTGCCTTTATCGCAGCACCGCCTGTCGATATAGACGGCATACGTGAGCCAGTTTCCGGTTCATTATTATATGGAAACAATATTATATCAGGAGCTGTCGTCCCCTCCTCGAACGCAATTGGACTACATTTTTATCCTATATGGGAAGCCGCAACCTTAGACGAATGGTTATATAATGGTGGCCCATATCAACTTATTGTCTTTCATTTTTTAATAGGAGCAGCCGCCTATGCAGGAAGACAGTGGGAACTATCTTACAGATTAGGAATGAGACCTTGGATCTTTGTAGCTTACACAGCTCCTCTCTCAGCAGCATTAGCTGTATTCTTAGTTTATCCTTTCGGACAGGGAAGTTTTAGTGATGGTATGCCTCTTGGTATTTCTGGTACTTTTAACTTTATGTTCGTATTCCAGGCAGAACACAATATCCTCATGCATCCGTTCCATATGCTCGGTGTTGCTGGGGTATTCGGTGGATCTCTTTTTGCTGCTATGCATGGAAGTCTTGTTACTTCTTCGCTTATTAAAGAGACTACTGGACTTGAATCTCAAAACTATGGCTACAAATTTGGTCAAGAAGAAGAGACTTATAATATTGTAGCTGCCCATGGTTACTTTGGTCGTTTAATTTTTCAATATGCAAGCTTTAATAATTCTCGCTCTTTACATTTCTTTTTGGCTACTTGGCCCGTGGTTGGCATATGGCTCACCAGTATGGGCGTCTGCACCATGGCTTTCAACCTTAACGGATTTAACTTTAACCAATCCATTGTTGATGCTAATGGCAAGATTGTCCCAACATGGGCTGACGTCGTAAATAGAGCCAACCTTGGCTTTGAAGTCATGCACGAAAGAAATGCACACAATTTCCCTCTTGACTTAGCAGCTGTCGATGAAACATCGGTAGCTTTAACTTCACCCAACATTGGATAATGGAAAAACCTGCTGATCTTTATGAAGATATGGCAACACTAAATTCTTTATATGAAGAACTGTGCTGGAGCCCTAACGCTCCCTTACAATTTACCGCTGACTATACAAATAACTGTATTATAATTACTGAAAAAATCATGCCTAAAGGTAAAGGTACTTACGGTACAAAAAGAGGTCGCCCGCCTAAGAAGGGTAAAAAATAATAGCCACGTCCGTTCATCCTTAACGGGACGCATGACTCCAAAGCATGGAACGGGGCTTTGGTATATGGAGCTTACAATGACAGTAACTTACATATATCGTGGCGTTGAGTACACTAAAACTACAAAGTAATAAGTGCGACTTAACACAATCTGGACGGGAGTCTTCGGACTCCTTTCCCTTTTTATATTGATTGAAGGATTACACCTTAACTATCACAGAAATGAAACACCTCAGAGTCGGATTTCATTTCACTTGGCTTTAGCCCTCTACGGAGGATACCTTTAGCCGTCTAGACGGTGGGATAGACCACAAAAAATCAAAAGATCTAAAACAAATTCAGCTGAGAAATTTATATTAACTTTTTAAATTCCTTAAATGGCACAACAAAATAGCACCCTGGCTGCTGGACTTACCCAGTTAGGTCAGGCTAATGGTGCTGGTGATAAGAGAGCTTTATTTCTTAAATTGTTCAGTGGAGAAATGTTCAAAGGCTTCCAAAGGAACACGATAGCTCGTGACCTTGTAATGAAGCGTACATTGACCAACGGAAAATCATTACAATTTATTTTCACCGGACGCACATCCGCGGAGTATCATACCCCCGGAAACAGCATACTTGGAAACAGCGATTCTGCACCTCCAGTAGCTGAAAAAACCATAACTTGCGACGACCTATTAATCAGTTCGGCGTTTGTTTATGAGCTAGATGAAACACTAGCACACTATGATTTGAGAGGAGAAATTTCTGCAAAAATTGGCTATGCATTAGCTGAAAAATATGACAGAAAAATCTTCAGATCAATCACTAAGGCAGCTAGACAAGCTAGCCCTATCACTAAGGCTAACTTCGTTGAACCTGGTGGTACACAGATCCGTGTAGGTACAAACGCTCAGGCGTCTGATGCTTACAACTCTACATCTTTAGTAAACGCTTTCTACGATGCAGCTGCTGCACTCGACGAAAAAGGAGTTTCTACTGAAGGTAGAGTGGGTGTGTTGAACCCAAGACAATATTACGAACTTATACAAGCTGTAGGTTCTAATGGTCTTATTAACAGAGACGAGCAAGGTGACGCATTACAATCAGGTAATGGCATCATCGAAATTGCTGGAATCAAGATCTTCAAGTCAATGAA
>CETH01170796.1_pt1 | contig 22074 bp, 18 predicted proteins | sample 361461 | NCBI WGS metagenome assembly CETH01 (sample SAMEA2622695, study PRJEB7988) | marine metagenome | isolation source: saline water (ENVO:00002010), including
GGGAACGTCACGGCGGTCGCCTCATCGGCGCGGGTCGAGGGTGCTGCTAATCCGGATCGCATATGTGTTGGAGCTATCGCGGGCGCACACGGTCTTAGTGGTTTGGTCCGAATTAAGCCGTTCACAGACCTAGCGGAAAACGTTGCCGCTTACGGCGCAGTGTCGGATGAGCTAGGAAGCAAAAGGTTTAAAATCCGGGTCGAAGGGTTTCGGGGTGGGATGGTGATTGCGGCGCTAGACGGGGTGTCGGACCGAAACGCGGCGGAGGCGCTTAAAGGCCTTCGGCTATACGTCTCAAAAGACGCGTTGCCGAAGTTAGATGATGACGAATTCTATCATGCGGATCTTCTCGGATTGGAGGTTATGCATAATGGGAGCAAGATTGGGACAGTTAGGTCGATTATCCCGGCCGGAGCCGGCGATGTGCTGGAAATCGATTGCGGACCAAGGAAGGAAAACCTGCTGGTGCCGTTCACGAGATCGGCAGTGCCGAAAATCGATATCCGGACCGGACGACTTACCGTCGATCCACCCGAAGGGATCGAAGGAAGCTCGGGATCAAATAGAGAGGACGAGACAAAAGAGTGAGTGAAGAGCGAAAAATATGGACGGCGAAAGTGCTGACGCTGTTCCCGGAGATGTTTCCGGGGCCGCTCGCCCATTCGCTCGCTGGCAAGGCATTAGGCCGTGATAAGTGGTCACTAGAACCCATCGATATCCGAGAATATGCGCTTGGAAAACACCGAAAAGTCGACGATGCGCCATTCGGCGGAGGCGCCGGAATGGTGATGCGAGCTGATGTGGTTGATGCGGCGATCAAAGACGTGGCGGTCGCGGATGCGCCGCTGATCTATCTGACGCCACGCGGTAAAAGATTCGACCAAGCATATGCGAGAGAGCTTGCGGCAGGGCCAGGGGCGATACTAATTTGTGGACGTTACGAGGGTATCGACCAGCGTGTTCTTGACGCCCGGAGCGTCACCGAAATCAGTCTAGGCGATTTCGTACTGTCGGGTGGGGAACCGGCCGCCCTTGCAATAATTGATGCTAGCGTGCGCCTTTTGCCCGATATAATGGGTGCGGAGGCCTCGCTCGAAGACGAGAGCTTTGACCGGGGATTGCTCGAATATCCCCATTACACGCGGCCAGCCGAGTGGTGTGGTCGCAAAGTACCGGAGGTTCTGCTTTCCGGTCATCACGAGAATATCTGTGCCTGGCGAACCGAACAGGCCGAGATTGCAACACGGGAACGTCGGCCAGATCTTTGGAAACGGTACCGACAAAACCTGCAGAACCAGAAGGAAAATTACTATGAACGTGATTGAACAAATTGAACAGGGAGAAATCGAGCGTTTGGTTGCCGAGCGTCCGGTACCAGAATTCGCCCCCGGAGATACGGTCCGCGTCCACTACAAAGTGGTGGAGGGAACTCGTGAGCGCGTTCAAGTCTATGAAGGTGTAGTAATTGCTCGAACCGCTAAGGCGCTGAATTCCTCATTTACAGTGCGTAAGATTTCATATGGTGAAGGTGTGGAACGGGTTTTCCCGCTTTACAGCCCGCGCATCGAGAAGATCGAGGTTGTTCGCCGCGGCGCAGTCCGTCGCGCTAAGCTCTATTACTTACGATCACGTAGGGGAAAGTCGGCGCGGATCGCCGAAAAGGTTGATCGACGCTTTGGAGCTGCGGCTGTTAGCAAGAACGATGCGCCTGCGACAGCGGCCGAAGCGGTCGAAATGCAGGATGAGGCGATGGAGCAGATCGCTCCTGAGCCGGAGAACGTAGCACCAGCCGAAGCAGAGAATAACAGCGGCGAGCAGAAAGAATCCTGAACGTCTATTTGCAATAGATTGGGGTGAAAAGTAAAAAATGGCCGAAATAAAAACACTTTTCGACAAGATCTGGGACTCTCACTTGGTCGAGGAAAAGGATGACGGCACCTGCATTCTGTATATTGATCGTCAGATTATTCACGAGATCACCAGCGCTCAGGCGTTTGATGGCCTGCGTGAAAACAATCGGCCAGTTCGGGTTCCAGACGCTCATCTTTTGGTTGCGGATCACAACGTTCCAACCGCCGGCAGAGCCGACGGGATAGAGAATGAACAGTCCCGCATACAGATCGAGCTTTTGGAGAAGAATGCGAGGGAATTTGGTCTCCCCTTCATAGATTTTTTGGACGTCCGTCAGGGAATTGTCCACGTGATCGGCCCGGAACAGGGCTTCACTCAGCCTGGTCTGACACTGGTGTGTGGCGATTCACACACCGCCACACATGGTGCACTGGGGGCACTGGCTTTCGGAATCGGTACCTCTGAAGTCGAGCATGTACTTGCGACCCAGACCCTTTTGCAAAAACCATCGAAAAACATGCGGATCACCGTCAACGGCGAGCTGCGTGACGGCGTGACTGCTAAAGACGTTATCCTTGCAATCATAGGAAAAATTGGAACTGCCGGGGGCACCGGTAGCGTCATCGAATATGCAGGCAGCGTCATCGAAAATATGTCGGTAGAAGGGCGTATGACAGTTTGCAACATGTCAATCGAAGCCGGGGCACGTGCAGGCATTGTAGCACCTGATCAGAAGGTGTTTGACTATCTTAAAGGCCGGCCCATGGCCCCTAAGGGCGCCGCGTGGGAGCAGGCGGTAGAGTACTGGAAGACGCTTAAATCCGATTTTGGGGCAAGCTACGATATTGAGGTCGAGCTGGACGCCATGGATATCGAGCCTTACGTCTCTTGGGGAACCAGCCCCGAAATGGTTGGACCGATTGGTGGCGTGGTTCCCAATCCCACAGATATTGACGACGAGGCAAAACGGCAAACTATCGAAGGTGCCCTTGACTATATGGATATTAAAGCCGGGATGAAGCTGACTGACATCCATATTGACAAGGTGTTTATTGGTTCATGTACCAACTCTCGCATTGAGGACCTCCGCGCGGCCGCTCTGGTTGCGAGGGGTCGGAAAGTGGCGGATGGAGTTTACGCCATGGTTGTGCCCGGTTCCGGTCTCATAAAGGAACAAGCAGAGTCGGAAGGCTTGGATGCGATCTTTACAGAGGCCGGCTTCGATTGGCGGGAGCCAGGATGTTCCATGTGTCTTGGCATGAATGGAGATATGTTGGAGCCAGGTGAACGTTCGGCATCTACCTCGAATCGAAATTTTCAGGGTAGACAGGGTCCGGGTGGGCGGACTCATTTGGTAAGTCCAGCTATGGCAGCGGCTGCCGCAGTGACCGGTCACCTCGCAGACGTACGAGAATTGAGTGACAGCGCTGGGGAATAAGAGAGAAAGAATATGAAAAAATTCCAAACTTTTTCGGGTGTTGCCGTACCTATGGCTGATCACAATATAGACACCGACAGAATTATCCCTGCCCGGTTCTTAAAAACGATCAAGCGCACTGGCCTTGGAGTAAATCTTTTTAATGACGTCCGCTATAATGAGGACGGTTCAGAAAAAAAGGACTTCATTCTCAATCAGCCACAGTATCGTAATTCTGAAATATTAGTAACTGGAGACAATTTCGGTTGCGGCTCGTCTCGTGAACATGCGCCGTGGGCGATCACTGATTTCGGAATTAAATGTGTGATTTCGACTTCGTTCGCTGACATTTTCTTTAACAACTCGTTCAAAAACGGCCTTTTGCTAATTAAGGTCTCGGCTGAGCAACGTGATGCTCTACTGGAAGATGCCGCTCATGGGGAGAATGCCCGGGTCGGAATCGATTTGGAGAACCAGAAAATCGCTCGCCCGGACGGCGAGGAGATCGCCTTCGAAGTTGATCCATTCCGCAAGCACTGTTTGCTGGAGGGGCTCGACGATATCGGTATCACACTGCAATCGGATGATAAAATTTCTTCGTTTGAGGAAAATCAGAGACGGTCTATGCCGTGGATGCAGGGTGCGCGGGTCTAAATATCAAAAAGCTAAGGAGAGCCGTAAAATGGCTGCCAACAAGAAAATACTCATGCTGCCTGGTGATGGAATTGGCCCAGAGGTCATGGGTGAAGTCCGCCGTCTCATAGACTGGATGGATAAGCGACGTTCGGTCACGTTTGATGTGACCGAAGACTTGGTGGGGGGGGCCGCCTACGAGAGTCATGGCGCCGCTATAAGTGATGACACGATGGAAGTTGCAATTAATTCCGATGCGGTTCTATTCGGTGCGGTTGGAGGTCCTCAGTGGGATAATATTGGTTTTGACGTTCGCCCAGAGGCGGGGTTGCTTCGGCTACGGAAGGATATGGATCTATTCGCTAACCTTCGACCAGCAATCTGTTTCGACGCGTTGGCCGATGCGTCAAGTTTAAAGACGGACCTAGTGGGTGGGCTTGACATACTTATAGTCCGTGAATTGACCGGTGGGGTCTATTTTGGCGAACCACGTGGAATTGAAGAACTGCCCGATGGCCAGCGGCGAGGCGTTAATACGCAGGTTTACACGACTGAGGAAATCCGCCGCGTATGCCGTGTCGCTTTCGATCTGGCAAAGAAGCGTAATAATCGAGTCTGCTCCGTCGAGAAAATGAACGTCATGGAATCAGGTATTTTATGGCGCGAGGAAGCAACTTGGGTCCACGACAACGAGTTCAAGGACGTTGATTTGTCGCATATGCTTGCTGATAACTGTGGGATGCAGCTGGTGCGCGACCCGAAGCAGTTTGACGTAATCGTTACTGATAATTTGTTTGGCGATATGTTGTCTGATGTTGCCTCAATGCTTACGGGCTCTCTCGGCATGTTGCCTTCGGCCTCATTGGGCCCGGCAGATGAGTCTGGCAGACGCCCGGCGCTTTACGAACCAGTTCATGGCTCGGCGCCTGACATCGCGGGCCAAGGTAAGGCCAATCCACTAGCAATGATCCAGTCCTATGCCATGATGCTCCGCTACTCATTTGACATGGCGGAGGATGCCGACTTGGTTGATAAGGCCGTGTGTAACGTACTCGAATCTGGTTTGCGGACCGGTGACATAATGCAGGATGGTATGAGGTTGGTTTCCTGCGAACAGATGGGCGAGGCGGTCACGGCGGAACTAGATAAGATCGCCGCGTAAATGATCACTTCAGCCTGCCCGATTAGAGGCAGCGTCGTTTGAATTATTACACAGAATCTTGAACGCAAAGACCTCTAACAAGTAAGCGACGGTGAGATCTCTGAGTATACGGAAAGACAAAAATAATGGGTTACACAGTTGTGGTAGCTGGCGCCACAGGAAATGTCGGTAGAGAAATGTTAGGAATTCTGGCGGAGAGAAAATTCCCGGCGGACAAGGTGGTAGCACTCGCTTCTTCACGCTCAGTCGGTCGCGAGGTTTCGATGGGCGGAGATGTCATCCTGACCGTCCAGGATCTAGCACATTACGATTTTTCAGATGCCGATATCGCATTATTTTCGCCGGGTTCTAAAGTTTCTGCGGAGCAGGCGCCGCGTGCTGCAAAGGCGGGTTGCGTGGTGATTGATAATTCGTCTCATTTCCGGATGGATCCTGATGTTCCGCTGGTAGTGCCGGAGGTTAATCCGGAAGACTTAGAATGGCATACCAAGCGTAACATTATTGCCAACCCAAATTGTTCTACCATCCAGATGGTTGTTGCGCTTAAGCCGCTACACGACATTGCTAAAATCAAGCGTGTGTCGGTTTCCACCTATCAGTCCACGTCGGGGGCAGGGAAAGCAGCGATGGACGAGCTATTCAACCAGACCCGTGGTATTTTTGTTAATGATACGAAGGAACACGAACAATTTACAAAGCAGATAGCGTTCAACGTGATTCCCCATATTGACGTCTTCGTCGATGATGGCGCGACTAAGGAAGAATGGAAGATGACGGTGGAGACGCGGAAAATTCTAGACAAGGATATTGCGGTGCAAGCGACCTGCGTGCGCGTCCCGGTATTCATTGGCCATGGCGAGTCCGTTAATATCGAATGCAATGAGGCAATCGACGAGGATGAAGCCAGAGATGTCCTTCGAGAGGCCCCTGGCGTGGTGGTGGTAGACCATCGGGCCAATGAAGGTTATGTCACTCCGGTCGAGTGTGCAGGTGAAGACGCAGTGTATGTCAGCCGAATTCGTAAAGACACGACCGTTAAGCATGGCCTTTCAATGTGGGTGGTGTCCGACAACTTGCGAAAGGGCGCGGCTCTGAATTCGGTACAAATTGCTGAAATGCTAGCTCGCAAAAAACTGATTTAGATTCCTGACGGCCAATAAGATTTTCTGGTTACGGCTCGAAAGCGGAACCTACGTCATAAGATAATTGCGAGTAGAAAATCCACTCTCTGAGATCCCGATCAAAAACTTGACGGTGCAAGATGGTTAGGAAACTGCAAATAACCAAAAATTAATTGAGGCGTCGGGCCCGCAAGTCGTGAAACCTACATTATGTGTCCCGCGAAGACACACCCGACGCCCCAAGAGCCGGTAAAGGCCCGTGGACGCGAGGGTTAATCGGCGTTGACCCATATCCGTCAGCGGCGCCCTTGGCTATACGCCGCAATCGTCTGGCAGTCGGACCAAAAGGTATTGTATGCCAATCGGTAACAATGCCGCTTACACTCTCACGTTTGGAGATGATCCCTTCGGGAAATTCGTGGCGCAATGACCAAACCAACGTTTATTGATATTTCTTGTGCATAAATGAATTTCGGGTACACAAATTTTCCACACGCTTATCCACAGAGAGAATTTTGGGCATAAAGCGTTTGTAGCCGGGCGGCGAACAGTAGCTCAGATTGACTTGGCTAATTCATCAGCGTAAACCGAAAGCGCTGAAAAAACGTATCAGACTTCATCCTTAACGAGTACGGAAATAGGAATGTGCCCATGGCGAGTCCAAATCGCCCTCTGTCACCCCATCTGCAGGTTTATAAGCCGCAACTAACCTCTGTCATGTCTATAATGCATCGCGCGACAGGGATTGCGCTTGCCGGTGGGACCTTTCTGTTAGTGTGGTGGCTAATTGCTGCTGCAACGGGGGAGGGTGCCTTTAACAACGTGCAGGCATTCACCGCCTCCTTGTTCGGGAAGATATTACTTTTTGGATGGTCCTACGCTTTGTTTTATCATCTTTGCAATGGAATCCGGCACTTGTTTTGGGATGCTGGAAAGGGCTTTGGTCTGACCGACGCCTATAGGAATGGCTGGATGGTTGTTGCTGTATCGATCTCCCTCACTATCATCGCTTGGGTCTGGGGCTATGCGTCGATGGGAGCGTTGTAATGAGCGTTCGTTCTCCGCTGGGAAACACTCGAGGATTGAGTTCCGCAGTATTGCATTGGTGGGCGCAGCGCCTGACCGCAGTTGCGTTAGTCCCTCTTGTAATTTGGTTCGTGGCCTCAATCTGCGCCATGGCCGGCGCAGATTATAGCGTCTTTCGGGAGTGGATCACTACGCCTATTGTCGCGGTTCTGCTTGTACTGCTGACAGTTGCAACTTTCCATCATGCACAGCTTGGAATGCAGGTTGTCTTTGAAGACTACGTGCACACAGAATGGCTGAAGATCGCTTCCATTGGGCTTGTTAAGCTAGTAGCGATCGGTTTAGCCGTAGCTACAATTTTTTCGATACTTAAAATAGCCATCGGCTAACTTGGAAGCAGACCTCCACGAATTGGCACAGGAACGCTATGAATACTAACGCATACGAAATCATTGACCATACTTACGATGTAGTTGTCCTCGGGGCCGGTGGCGCCGGTCTTCGGGCGACATTCGGCATGGCGATAAAGGGGTTGAGTACTGCCTGCATAACAAAAGTATTTCCCACACGTAGCCATACGGTTGCGGCGCAGGGAGGCATCTCCGCAGCCCTCGGTAATATGAGTGAGGACGATTGGCGCTGGCATTTTTATGATACTGTCAAAGGTGCTGACTGGCTCGGGGATCAAGATGCCATCGAATACATGTGTCGCGAGGCCATTCCGTCGGTGCTCGAGCTTGAACATTATGGGGTTCCGTTTTCTCGCACCGAAACTGGTGAAATCTATCAACGACCGTTTGGAGGTATGACAACCAAATATGGCGAGGGGCCGCCCGCGCAGCGTACAGCTGCGGCCGCTGACCGCACCGGACACGCCATCCTACATACTCTTTACCAGCAGTCTCTCAAACACGATGCTGAGTTTTTTATCGAATACTTCGGTATAGACCTCATCATGGACGAGGATAACATCTGCCGCGGGCTTCTAGCGTGGAATCTTGACGACGGTACTATTCATAGATTCCGCGCCAATTTGGTAGTGATGGCAACAGGCGGATACGGTCGCGCGTATTTTTCTTGCACTGGCGCGCATACTCAAACCGGTGATGGTAATGCGATGGCGCTGCGCGCCGGGTTCCCCTGCGAAGACATGGAGTTTATTCAGTTCCACCCCACTGGGATATTTGGGGCGGGTTGTCTAATAACCGAGGGGGTCCGTGGTGAGGGTGGCTACCTTACTAATTCGCAAGGCGAACGTTTTATGGAACGTTATGCGCCATCGGTTAAGGATCTGGCATCGCGGGACGTGGTCGCTCGGGCGATGACAATGGAAATCCGTGATGGAAATGGTGTAGGTGCTGACGCTGATCATATTCATCTTCACATTGAACATCTCGACGCAAACGTTATCAATGAGCGCTTGCCCGGAATTTCGGAAACAGCACGTATTTTTGCAGGTGTAGATGTAACTAAAGAGCCAATCCCAGTATTGCCAACGGTACATTATAATATGGGCGGTATCCCTACTACGCATCAAGGGGAAGTGGTTGCTCCGGTAAATGGAAACTCGGAGGCTATTAGGCCTGGTTTAATGGCCATTGGCGAGGCTGCCTGTGTGTCGGTACATGGTGCAAATCGCCTAGGATCAAATTCTTTGCTCGATTTGGTTGTATTTGGGCGGGCCGCTGGAGAACGAGCTGCTGAAATCATTGAGCCAGGCCAAAGCCAGCCGGAACTTCCAAAGGGTGCTGGCGAGAAGGCTCTAGATCGTTTCGATATGCGGCGCTTTACAAAAGGCACCACCGATACCTCTGAATTAAGGCTGGAAATGCAGCGAACCATGCAGGCACATTGTGCCGTATTTCGAACTGGGGATTTGATGAAAGAAGGCAGAGAGAGGCTTACCTCTCTGTGGTCTAAAAATGATGACATCAAAGTTAATGATACATCTCTAATATGGAATTCGGATCTTGCTGAAACTCTTGAATATGACAACTTGTTAGCACAATCGGTGGTTAGTTTGGACAGCGCAATCAACCGCAAAGAGAGCCGAGGGGGGCATGCGCGGGAAGACTGTCCTGATCGCGATGATGAAAATTGGATGAAACATACGTATGTATGGCTGAATGATGACGGCACGTCGCGAATTGACTACCGCCCAGTCCACACCAATACCATGTCCAATGACGTGGAGCCCGTTCCGCCAAAAGAGCGCGTTTATTGAGGAAGGTCATATGGCTGAATTTTCACTTCCCGCCAATTCAAAAATCCGTAAAGGTTCCGTCTGGGCTCCGCCGGAGAGTGCCAAAAAAGCGAAAACATTTCGCATTTATCGGTGGAATCCTGATGACGGTAAAACGCCGCAGGTCGACACCTATACTATCGACATGGACGATTGCGGGCCAATGGTCCTTGATGCAGTAATCAAGATTAAAAACGAGATTGATTCTACCCTGACATTCCGACGCTCCTGCCGAGAGGGGGTCTGTGGGTCTTGTGCAATGAACATCGACGGCACTAACACGCTAGCATGTACAAAATATATCGAAGAAATTAAAGGTGATGTAAAAATATATCCTCTTCCTCACATGCCGGTAGTAAAGGACCTAGTTCCAGATCTAACTCAGGTGTATGCACAATATCGGTCTATTGAGCCTTGGCTAAAATCCGATACACAGCCTCCCCCTGGGAAGGAACGTCTTCAATCTCCGGAGGAGCGAAAAAAATTGGATGGTATGTGGGAATGCATACTGTGTTTCTGCTGTTCGACCAGCTGTCCCAGTTACTGGTGGAACGGTGACAGATACCTTGGTCCAGCGATCTTGTTGCAGGCAAATCGCTGGCTTCAAGATTCCCGAGACGAAGCTAACGGTGAACGGCTGGACGAACTAGAAGACCCTTTCAGGCTCTATCGCTGTCACACTATCATGAACTGTACCAAGACCTGTCCTAAAGATCTTAACCCCGCGAAAGCGATTGGCGAGATTAAGCAGGCAATGGTGGCCCGGCGTTAACGAGAAAAACAGACCAACCGTATAAAATTGTTCTGTATTAATCAATGATAGATAAAATCTACTGAATCCATCCCCCTTTCATGGTGAACATAAATTATCCTGCTAAAATCATAGGCAAGACGGCTTGGTTGGTGGCGGTCTAGTTTTCTGTCGAATATTGCAACTCCGCTATATCGTGTTATTGAATCTCCAATCCATGCTGCGTTTTGTCTAATATGTCCGAATTCACACACTCCAGAGCCCCGCTGAATGCCTATCTGGAAATGATTGCTGATGGAAGAGTGCACCGAGACCCTGCACAGCTGTTTGCTTTGGCAAGACTACAAACTCTATGGCATGAACTTTTAGAATATGAATCGTTTAACCGCGAAGGCAGTTGGTTGGGACGGTTTGCTTTGACCCGACGGAATGCGGCGCGTGCTCCGCAAGGGCTGTATCTATATGGTCCGGTTGGACGAGGCAAATCTATGCTCATGGATATGCTCTATGATTCAGTCCCAAGTAATCGCAAACGGCGGGTCCACTTCCATGAATTTATGCTGGAAGTTCACAAAACTATGCACGAAAGGCGGAAGAAGGACGGGAAGATACAGGACCCACTTCCAAAAATTGCTAAGGTAATTGCAAAAGAAACTTGGTTCGTCTGCTTCGATGAATTTCAAGTCGACAATATTGCGGACGCTATGATCTTGGGTCGTCTGTTCGAAACTCTATTCGAAGAGGGTGTAGTGTTCGTCGCAACTAGTAACACTCATCCCGACAATCTTTATAAAGGAGGTTTGCAGCGTGACCGTTTCCTACCATTTATCGACGTTCTCAAGCGTAAAATTGATATCGTATCACTAGATGCGGAGCGAGATTATCGACGCGATCGCCTCGTGGATATGGGGGTATACTTTTCCCCCCTCGGGCCGGATACGGATGCGGCCGTGGATTTGGCCTTTGCAGCACTGACCGACAATTCGGTGGGATCTGCAGAGGAAATCTCCGTCATGGGCCGGATTATTCAAGTGTCGCAAGCGGCGAAAGGTGTTGGTCGGTTTCAGTTTTCTGACCTTTGCGGAAAGCCTTTAGGCGCCCCAGATTACTTGGCTATAGCGAATACTTATCACACCGTAATCCTAGAAAATATCCCGACGCTTCCTCCTGCCAAACGAAACGAGGCTAAGCGCATGGTCACTTTGATCGATGCGCTCTATGAGGCGAGAGTGAATATGGTGGTGTCGGCGGCTGTAGAACCCGACGAGCTTTGCACGGAGGGAGATACCGCGGTGGCGTTCGAGCGGACGGCCTCACGTCTTATCGAAATGCAGTCAGAAGAATATATTCAGACCCACAGTCGGTCTTAATGGCCGTATCGTCCTGAGTATGTCATATGAAATCCTTACTTCCCGCCCCACCTAAATCATAGTTACAGCGTGTTTTGATGGTGTTCACACCGTGAACAAACTTTGATTCTTTCTCTTGCCCTTATAATTCAACGGCGCTAGAAAACCTACGGTCCGGCAGTTCTCTGGCGGACGGTAAACCTTTTTCAAAACAGCCCCGGAAATCTCCATGGCCCGTAGTAAAATCGCCCTTATCGGCGCCGGCAATATTGGCGGCACACTCGCACATCTAGCAGGATTAAAAGATCTAGGTGACATAGTCCTATTTGACATAATGAAAGGGACCCCGCAGGGGAAAGCTCTCGACCTTGTTGAATCATCCCCGGTCGAAGGGTTTGACTCCCGTATAACCGGCACCAATTCATATGCGGGCATCAAGGGGGCAGATGTTATTATCGTTACTGCCGGTATCCCGAGAAAGCCTGGGATGAGTCGGGATGACTTGATCGGTATCAACTCTAATGTGATGAAACAGGTCGGCGAAGGCATAAAGAAATATGCGCCAGATGCTTTTGTTATCTGCATCACTAACCCGCTTGACGCCATGGTATGGGCGTTACAAAAACACTCTGGCTTACCCGCAAAAAGGGTGGTCGGAATGGCGGGCATATTAGACAGCGCACGTTTCCGCTATTTTCTTGCCCAAGAATTCAATGTATCGGTCGAAGACGTCACAGCGTTTGTGCTCGGCGGCCATGGTGATACCATGGTTCCTTCTGTGCGATATTCCACTGTTGCAGGGATCCCGCTGCCTGATTTAATAAAGATGAAGTGGACAACGGCAAAGCGTTTAAATGAAATCGTTCAACGTACGCGTGATGGCGGTGGTGAAATAGTAGGCCTTCTTGGGAACGGCTCCGCTTTCTATGCGCCAGCCTCGTCGGCGATTGCCATGGCCGAGTCCTATTTAAAGGATAAGAAACGGGTTTTACCCTGTGCTGCTAAGCTTAACGGAGAGTATGGAGTTAAAGGCCTTTATGTTGGCGTGCCGGTTGTTATTGGCGACAAAGGAATCGAGCGCATCGTTGAGGTAAAGTTGGACGCAATCGAGCGGCGCCAGTTCAACAAATCGGTCAAGGCGGTTGAAGGACTCGTCGAGGTCGTAAAGAAAATGGAACGTGGCGGTGCGAAGAAGGGTAAGTAGCGCCTCATGATTCTGTTCGGCGGGCAGTCCGAGTTCCCTTAATGGCGGCCTAGATTTTTGTAAAAGTTGCCTCAAAAACACTTTTCCCTTTTTTATGTGGCCTAGGAGCATATAGATTCAACATGAATATTCATGAATATCAGGCAAAGCAGTTACTCGCCAAATACGGCGTCGCGGTTCCGCGTGGTGGGGTAGCCTACACCTCCGATGAGGCCGCAAAGGTTGCCGAAGACCTCGGCGGAGAAATTTGGGTGGTTAAGTCGCAGATTCACGCTGGTGGGCGAGGGGCAGGCCGGTTTAAGGATGATTATAGCGAAAAGGGAGGCGTCCGTGTCGTCAAGTCTCTAGACGACGTCCGCGAGAACGCCAAAAATATGCTGCACAAGGTTCTGGTCACAAAACAGACCGGTGATGAGGGAAAGGAAGTTAAGCGCGTCTATATAGAAGAGGGATGCGATATTGTGCGCGAGCTATATCTCGGGATTCTGATCGACCGAGCAACCAGTCGTATAACTATTATGGCGTCCACAGAGGGTGGCATGGAGATCGAAGAGGTTGCCGAGGCGACGCCGGAAAAAATCCTGAAACTCGATATTGATCCGGCGACTGGTATCCAACCTTTCCATACTCGCCAGATAGCGTTCGGACTCGGACTAAAAGGCAATCAGGTCAATGCCGCGTCTAAATTTCTGACGGCAATGTATGCCGCGTTTAACGATCTCGACGCTTCAATCATCGAAATTAATCCGCTGGTCGTAACGGGCGCCGACGATATCATTGCGCTCGATGCGAAAATGAACTTCGACGACAATGCCCTGTTCCGTCAAAAGGAAGTCGAAGAACTCCGCGACGAGGAGGAAGAGGACGCGACTGAATTAGAGGCAGCAAAACATGATCTAAATTATATCACGCTCGACGGTAGTATTGGCTGTATGGTCAATGGCGCTGGGCTTGCTATGGCTACTATGGATATCATTAAACTCTATGGCGGCTCACCAGCTAACTTCTTGGATGTAGGCGGCGGCGCGACCAAGGAGAGAGTAACGATAGCGTTCAAACTTATCCTGTCTGACCCTAACGTCGAGTCGATCCTGGTGAACATCTTTGGTGGCATCATGCGCTGCGACGTCATCGCAGAGGGGGTTGTCGCGGCGGCTCGGGAGGTTAGTCTTGACGTACCTCTAGTGGTCCGTTTGGCGGGTACTAATGTCGAATTAGGTAAAAAAATTCTCGAAGAATCTGGTCTGCCAATCGTTTCCGCGGATAATCTCGCAGATGCTGCGGAAAAAGCTGTCAAAGTAACGCAGGAGGCGGCCTGATGTCTGTAATTGTTGGGAAAGACACAAAGGTCATATGCCAGGGGTTCACCGGCGCGCAAGGAACCTTTCATTCGGAACAGGCGATCGCCTACGGTACAAACATGGTCGGGGGTGTCACGCCTGGCAAAGGTGGCGGCATGCACCTAAATCTGCCGGTTTTTGATACTGTCGCCGCAGCTGTCGAGAAAACCGGTGCGAATGCTTCGGTCATTTATGTGCCTCCGCCTTTTGCAGCGGATGCCATCCTCGAGGCTATCGATGTAGAGATTCCCTTGGTGGTCTGTATCACTGAGGGAATCCCAGTCATTGATATGGTGCGCGTTAAACGCGCACTAACTAATTCTAACACCCGCCTGATCGGACCAAACTGCCCCGGCATAATCACGCCCGATGAGTGCAAGATTGGCATTATGCCGGGACATATCCACCACCGCGGAAAGATTGGGATCGTATCCCGGTCTGGCACGCTAACCTATGAAGCCGTCGCGCAGACGACCGCTGCAGGCCTTGGGCAGACCACCTGCATCGGTATTGGTGGTGATCCGGTGAATGGGACTAACTTCGTAGATTGTATCGATAGCTTCCTTGGTGACGATGAAACTGAGGGTATCGTTATGATTGGCGAAATTGGTGGTTCCGCCGAAGAAGACGCGGCTGACTTTCTAAAAAAGGCAAAAACGAAGAAGCCAGTCGTGGGTTTTATTGCAGGTGTGACTGCCCCACCGGGACGTAGGATGGGGCATGCAGGGGCAATCATTTCCGGAGGGAAAGGCGGCGCTGACGACAAAATTGAAGCCATGAAAAGTGCAGGTATCAGGGTATCTAACTCGCCAGCCGGTATTGGCAACGCGATGGTAGATGCGATGAAGGGATAAAACCGGGGGAGGCTTAAAGCGTCGGCATTTCCCGGCGATGTAGTATTAAGAGGAGCGGCGTCCGATGGCGCAAGATGTAATGACCGGAATATTAGAACGGACTTCTTTCCTCACGAGTGCCAATAGCACGTTTGTGGCGGAAATGTACGCGCGCTATCTTGAAAAACCGGCATTGGTAGATCCGGAATGGTCGGCCTTCTTCGAAGAGTTGAAGGATGACGCGCCCGATATTCTAAAGGATCTGATCGGGGCTAGTTGGTCTCCTCGTGAGACTGCCGTGATCGGAACGGAGACAGCCGCCGAGGTTTTAAAGACCGCCGATACCCCCGCGCATCAAAGCGAGGGTAGCAATATCGGCGAAGTGACGCGTGATTCAATTCAAGCGCTGATGATCATTCGTTCGCATCGCGTACGAGGGCATCTATATGCCGAACTGGACCCACTCGGTCTAGAACAGCCATTAAGCCACACCGAACTCGACCCAGAGTCTTACGGATTTTCTGAAGCCGACTATGATCGAGAAATCTACATCCATGATCGACTCGGCTTAGGTGAAAAGGCTCCACTCCGCAATATAGTAAAAAGCGTTCGGGAAACATACTGCGGACATATTGGTGTTGAATATATGCACATTACCTCTACTGAGGAAAAGGTATGGATCCAAGACAGGATCGAATCAATCCGCAATCAAACTGACTTCACTGATTTCGGCAAGACGACAATTCTCGAGCGTTTGACTGAGGCGGAAACTTTCGAGAAATTTCTCAACGTAAAGTATACCGGCACAAAGCGCTTTGGCCTCGATGGCGCGGAGTCTTTGGTTCCTGCCCTAGAGCAGGTCCTGAAGCGTGGTAGTCAATTAGGGGTCGAGGAGGTCGTTATTGGAATGCCTCATCGCGGTCGACTAAATGTGCTAGCTAATGTGATGAACAAGCCGTTTTCTGCGATCTTCTCAGAATTTCAGGGGACGTCAGCAACGCCAGAAGAGGTTCAAGGTTCAGGCGACGTCAAATATCATCTCGGCACATCCGCTGATCGGGAGTTCGACGGTAAACAGGTTCATTTATCCTTAGCTGCAAACCCGTCCCATCTTGAAGCGGTAGACCCCGTTGTGATTGGAAAGGTGCGGGCAAAACAGCGCCAGAGAGGAGATAAAGAACGCCGTAAAGTACTCGCGTTGCTTATGCACGGCGACGCTGCATTTGGTGGCCAAGGTATTGTAGCAGAGACATTTGGTCTTTCTGATATAAAGGGCTATCGGACCGGCGGTACAATCCATGTGGTTGTCAATAACCAGATCGGATTTACAACTAACCCGGCAGCAACACGCACATCTCGCTATCCTACCGAAATCGCTAAGATGGCTCAGGCGCCAATCTTTCACGTAAATGGCGACGATCCTGAGGCGGTAGTCCACGTGGCGCGCATTGCGACGGAATTTCGTAACGAATTTCGAAAAGATGTAGTTATCGATATGTGGTGCTACCGCCGTTTCGGCCACAACGAGGGCGATGAGCCAGCGTTTACACAGCCTAGAATGTATCGCGGCATCGGAGAGCACCCGACAGTGCGTGAACTCTATGCGCACAAATTAATCGCCGAAGGTATATTGACTGAGGAACAGGTCGATAAAATACAGCAGAAAGTCCGCGACCACTTGGATGCAGATTTCTCTGCATCCACTTCCTTCAAACCAAATAAAGCGGATTGGCTTGAAGGGAAGTGGCAGGGACTTACCACCGCGCCCTCTATCGAGGAGCGCAAGGGACAGACAGACGTATCATTAAATCTATTGAAGGAGGTTGGTAAGGCGATATCAACGGTACCTGATGATTTTAACCTGAATAACAAGCTGAGAAGGTTCTTTAAGAACCGCGCCCAGGCTATCGAAAGTGGAGAAGATATCGATTGGGCAACAGGCGAGTCCCTAGCGTTTGGTACGTTATTGACTGAAGGACATTTGGTCCGACTTAGCGGTCAAGATGTCGCACGTGGAACGTTCTCTCACCGCCACGTCGTCGTTACCGACCAAGATAGCGAAGAGGCGTTTATCCCTCTGGAACAGATTCGGCCGGGAAATCAGGCTATGTTTATCGCCCGAAATTCGACGTTGTCGGAGGCGGCTGTTCTCGGATTTGAATATGGCCTGTCATTGGCTGATCCTGAGGTATTAGTGATGTGGGAGGCACAGTTCGGAGATTTCGCGAACGGGGCCCAGTTTATTTTCGACCAGTTCATATCTTCATCGGAATCGAAATGGTTGCGCATGTCTGGGCTGGTAATGCTTCTACCACATGGCTTCGAGGGGCAGGGGCCGGAGCATTCTTCTGCGCGCCTAGAGCGTTACCTACAGCTTTGCGCAGAGGACAACTGGCAGGTCTGTAACATTACGACGCCCGCAAATTATTTTCATGCATTGCGGCGCCAAATCCGCCGGAATTTCAGAAAGCCTCTGGTAATCATGACACCGAAGTCACTGCTAAGGCATAAGAGAGCTGTTTCCACGCTGGAAGAATTTGGCCCCGGCACATCATTCAACCGCATTCTACCGGAGACCGGCAAACTAGTCATGCGTACCAAGGTGCAGCGGATCATCCTTTGTAGCGGGAAAGTGTACTACGATCTTCTTGCAGCTCGCGAAGAAATGAACATCTCCAACGTCGCGCTTATACGTGTGGAACAGCTTTACCCATTCCCCGAAGTGTCCCTTGCCAAAGAACTGGAAAAATACCCTAACGCCGATGTCGTGTGGTGCCAAGAGGAGCCTGAGAACATGGGCGCGTGGACCTATCTGGACCGTCGCCTTGAAAAACTTCTGGGAAATTCAGAGATCAAGGCTAAACGCCCGATATACGTCGGTAGGCCTGAGGCCGCATCGCCCGCTACGGGTTCGTTAAGTAAACACAACAGTGAACAAAAGGTACTTGTCGATGAAGCCCTCACTATCTGAACAGATTCGATTTCTGCTGCGGGAGAAAAATACACATGGCTACTGAAATTAAAGTCCCGACGCTCGGTGAGTCCGTGACCGAAGCAACCGTTATTCAATGGTTTAAAGCGGAGGGTGACGTTGTTGCCGTAGACGAGCCTCTGCTCGAGCTAGAAACCGACAAGGTAACGCTCGAGGTAAACGCGACTGCAGCCGGCACGCTCAGGGAAATAACCGCCAAAGCAGGGGAAAACGTTGACGTAGGTTCCCTGCTTGGCCTTATAGGCGCCGGCCCGGCCGCATTAATAAAGCCGAAGAAAACGATCGAAGAATCAGCTGCCCCAACCGCCACGACGTTAGCTAAGCCGGCGTCTACGGAACCTGTTGTTGAAGATGATAGTAGAAAATTTTCACCCTCCGTTCGCAAACTTATCGAAGAAAATAACCTCGACTCGACACATATCATCGGAACTGGCAAGGGAGGACGCCTGACCAAGGGCGACGTAATATTATTTCTGAAGGAAGGTGGCGGTAGGAAGGTTGATCCCGAGCCGCTGGCACCCGGATCTAGGCGATCCTCGGAATCAGACGTGGCCCTCGTGACCGGCCAGCGGGAGGAACGGGTAAGAATGACTCGTCTTCGTCAGCGCATCGCTGAGCGTCTGAAGGAAGCTCAGAACACAGCTGCGATCCTGACGACTTTTAACGAAATAGACATGACCAACGTTATAGCGGCCCGCAAGAAATTTCAGGACGATTTCGAAAAACGGCACGGTTGCCGCCTCGGATTTATGTCGTTCTTCGTCAAGGCCAGCATCGTCGCGCTAAGGGAACTGCCGGCTGTAAATGCCGAAATCGACGGTGGCGACCTTGTATATAAAAACTACTACGATATTGGTGTAGCTGTTGGTACTGAACAGGGATTAGTTGTGCCAGTGTTACGCGATGCAGATACCAAGTCTTTCGCTGACGTGGAAATAGGTATCACTGATCTCGGTCGACGGGCGCGTGATGGGAAATTGGGCATAGATGAACTTACCGGCGGTACGTTTACCATCACTAATGGCGGGGTTTATGGTTCGCTGATGTCTACGCCGATAATCAACCCGCCACAATCTGGCATCCTTGGGATACACAAGATTGACCGCCGCCCTGTCGCGGTAGGAGATTCAGTCGAGATCCGGCCCATGATGTACGTGGCGCTCTCCTACGATCATCGTATCATCGACGGTCGTGAAGCGGTGACGTTCCTTGTCCGAATCAAGGAATGCATCGAGGATCCCGAACGTATACTTTTAGAAGTATGATCAAAGGTTCGATGCTATGAGCAAAACCCATTTCGACTTGATTGTGATCGGGGCAGGACCGGGTGGATATGTTGCGGCCATCCGTGCGTCCCAGCTTGGACTTAAAACTGCTTGCATAGATAAACGCGAGACTTGGGGCGGAACCTGTCTAAACATCGGCTGCATCCCATCCAAGGCGTTACTGCATTCGTCAGAAAAATTTGAGGAGGCGCGAGACCAACTCGCTAATCATGGCGTGAAAGTTGGTCGGGTCGAACTTGACCTTAAGACGCTGATGGCGCGCAAGGATAAGGTGGTGGATGACCTGACAAAAGGTATCGGTTTTCTATTCAAGAAGAATAAGGTCACCGGCATCACCGGTGCCGCGAAAATCGTAAAACCAGGTGAGGTCCGGGTAACGACTAAGGATGGAGCTGACACGTATACGGCGGATAATATTCTGATAGCGACCGGTTCTGAGATCGCACCCCTGTCGAGTGTTGAGATCGACGAAGACAAAATCGTTTCATCCACTGGTGCATTGTCGCTTTCCAAGGTGCCGAAGCACCTTGTGGTTGTAGGTGGCGGATATATTGGTCTCGAGATGGGCTCAGTATGGCGTCGGCTTGGATCCAAGGTGACGGTCGTCGAGTTCCTCGACACTATCGTGCCTAATATGGATAAAGAAATCGGTGCCGCCATGCACAAGTCTCTACACAAGCAGGGTATAGAATTCATGCTCGGCACAAAGGTAACGGGCGCAAAAACTACCAAGACGCACGTAACTCTGGCGATTGAACCATCCGCTGGCGGCAAATCAGAAGATATCAAGTGCGATGTCGTTCTCGTGTCTATAGGCCGAATTGCTTATACTGATGGCTTGGGCCTCGAAGATGTAGGCATCGAAATGGACAATCGAGGCGTTATACAAGTAGACGATTATTTCAAAACTAGTGTAAATGGTATCTATGCTATCGGCGACGTGACGCCCGGCGCGATGCTTGCACACAAGGCGGAGGAAGAGGGTATTGCTTGCGTTGAACATCTTGCAGGACATGCGACGCACATTAATTACGATGCCATCCCGTCCGTAGTCTACACATGGCCTGAAGCAGCTTCCGTCGGTAAGACAGAGGAACAGCTGAAAGAGGCTGATGTTAACTATAAAAAAGGGACCTTCCCATTCATGGCCAACTCGCGTGCTCGTGCCAACGGAAATACAGATGGTTTCGTTAAAATTCTGGCCAATAAAGAGACCGACGAGGTGCTCGGCGTACACATAATCGGGCCGGATGCCGGTACCATGATTGCGGAGTTGGCTTTGGCCATCGAATTCGGAGCCTCTTCGGAGGACATCGCACGCACCTGCCATGCCCATCCCACTTTGAACGAGGCGGTTAAGGAGGCGGCTCTTGGTGTCGAGGGATCGTCTATCCATATCTAGTCGAAGGTACCCTCATCCGAATCCTATTTTTTCCCCGATCAGGGCGCGCCCTGGCCGGCTGAATTTAAGCCCACGCATATATGAGATGGTGAGTGGGGCATCGGTGGAGATAGTCGCTTTTATAACGCGATTCAGATAGTGATCAGAGCACCGAATGCGGGGAATTCTCGAGAAATGATGATCAAGTGGCTCACTAATAGGGCGCAGGCGTCTGAGCTGACTACTATCGAAATAGGCGTCTTTAATCCGATCCCGCAAGCATTGTATCTATGCCGTGGCGGCCTTTAGCTTTGAGGGTGGAACGCGGGTGTGCGCTATCGTAAATCTCGAGAAGTTTCTGAGTATCTACATCGGTATAACGTTGGGTCGTCGATAACGAGTTATGGCCGAGAAGTTCCTGTATTGTCCGAAGGTCACCGCCACCGGCTAGCAAATGCGTGGCGAAGCTGTGCCGCAGCGCATGCGGGGTCGCAGTTCTCGGCAAGCCCAGATCGGCCCGGAGGGCACGCATAGTTCGCTGCACGACTCCCGGATTCAGCCGCCCGCCGCGGGCGCCATAGAACAATGGCTGGCCGTGCTCGTTTGAGTACGGACATAGATCTTGGTAGCTGCGTACGGCATCAATCACAACGGATAGCACTGGCACTAACCGTTCCTTATCGCCTTTGCCGGTAATAACCATAGAGTCGGAGGTCGGCGCATCCCTTTGGTTTAATCGTAATGCTTCATCAATACGCAAGCCGCAGCCATATAAAAGGGTGAGTATGGCTACATTCCGGGCGCTAATCCAAGGCTTGGTGGCTGTTTCCGCCGCTCGCCTAAGTAGTGCGATGGCATCGTTGACGTTTAACGGCTTTGGCACTGACTTCGGGGGTTTGGGGGCATTTACCGCTTTTAGCGCCGCACTATTGACGTGACCAGTCTGGTCGAGAAAACGGAAAAGGTTGCGCAGGGCGCACATCGCGCGCGTTATCGAAGTGCTGGAGAGGGGTTTTTGTATTTGATCCTCCGGATTTCTTAAATCCGCTAGCCAACTCCGAAAATCAGCGGGCGTTAAGCTCTTAAGCCTTGCAAGATCGGTAAGCTCTCCATTTGAGGTTTTGCCTGGACCTTTTTTCTTTTTATTTAAACATTCCAGAAAACGCCTCACATCATAGCAGTAGGCGTTCACCGTGTGCGCAGAAGTTCGCTTCTCCGATACAAGCCAGCGCTGCCATTCGTGAAGGGCATCTAGGAGATCCCCCGCTGCCGGGAACGGGATTAGCTTTTCGGTCCCAGACATTGCTTTAGCCGCGTTTCTAAGATGTTTGCGAGAAACTGAATTAAATCGGTCGCCTGATGCGGATCGAACCCGTCGTCCCTCCCCGATCCCAACGCCAAAAGCATTTCGGGAGAACGACTACCTGTTCGTATGCGGACATAGGCGACGGACTTCACACGGTCAGCATCTTCGCCGAAAACCAAA
>CETH01177990.1_pt1 | contig 22057 bp, 19 predicted proteins | sample 361461 | NCBI WGS metagenome assembly CETH01 (sample SAMEA2622695, study PRJEB7988) | marine metagenome | isolation source: saline water (ENVO:00002010), including
GTTCTGTGAGAGGGATGAGGCGGAGACGCCTCACCCTACTCGATATGGCCGGACTACCGTTAATCTGCCGGGGTTGTTTAAAAATTAAACTGGCAGGCATACCCAAAGGGTGTTACTATGCGCCCGCCTTTGAAAGGTACTATTTCAATTTGCTTCACGCTTCTTCCGTTAGTCCGAGTAAGTCCCCGTAGAGATTCACATTCTGACCGTCTGATATGAGCAAGGTAAACACCGATAGCGTTTTTCTTTCGTGCAACTGCGAGTCGTGCATGGACTCATTATTTCGTACTAACTAATACAACGAGGTATTATGTCTTTTAGTCAACTAGGGCTGTGTGACCCACTTCTTAAGTCTATCAAAGAGAAGGGCTACAGCTCGCCTTCGCCGATTCAGCAAGAGGCGATCCCGGCTATTTTAACCGGCCGCGACGTGCTCGCAGCCGCCCAAACCGGGACGGGTAAAACCGCCGGTTTTGCATTACCTGTTTTACAGCGTTTGGCGGCGGGGCCGAAAACCAAAGCCAATCATGTGCGTGCACTGATTCTCACGCCAACCCGCGAGCTGGCCGCTCAGGTCGAAACCAATATCCGTGAATATAAAACCCACCTGCGTTTAAAGAGCGCCGTGGTGTTTGGCGGCGTAGGTATCAACCCGCAAATGAAAATACTGCGCTCAGGGGTAGACGTGCTGGTGGCAACGCCGGGCCGTTTACTGGACTTGTATCAGCAAAATGCAGTGAAGTTTGACCAACTGGAAATCCTGGTACTGGACGAAGCCGATCGTATGCTCGATATGGGCTTTATTCACGACATAAAGCGTATTCTTAGGTTACTGCCTGCGCAGCGACAGTCGTTATTATTCTCGGCCACCTTTGCCGACAATGTGATGTCGCTGGCTGAGTCGATTACCCGAAATCCGATTAAACTGGCGGTCACGCCAGCGAATACCACGGTTGAGAAGATTGAGCAGCAACTGGTCGCCGTCGATAAATCGAAAAAAATCCCGGCCCTGACCAGTCTGATCAAACAACAAAAATGGCAACAGGTGCTGGTATTCAGTCGTACCAAGCATGGGGCTAACCGAATCGCTACGAAACTTGCCAGTGCGGGTTTGCCCAGCGCTGCCATCCATGGCAATAAGAGTCAGGGCGCTCGTACCGCTGCACTTAAAGCATTTAAAGATGGCAGTATAAAAGTACTGGTGGCGACCGACATTGCGGCCCGTGGTATTGATATCAGCGAATTACCGGTAGTCATTAATCTGGATCTGCCAAATACCGCGGCAGACTATGTGCACCGCATTGGCAGAACCGGTCGCGCAGGGGCTGCAGGACAGGCGTGGTCATTGGTGAGTGCGGATGAAATTGATCAATTACAGGATATTGAGCGCCTTATTCAACTACTGATCCCGCGCGAGAGTCTGGCAGGGTTTGAGCCTAATCAGCCGCTACCAGAAACTAAGCTGCTGCCACCGAAGAAAATTAAAAAGCCAAAGAAGGCAAAAAGCACTTCGTCAGAAGCGGCCGGTAAGCCTCAGCGGAATGGAAAGAGCCCTCAGCGGAATAATAGCAGCTCTCAGCGGACTGATAAAAAACCTCAGCAGAACGGGAACGACCCCCAACGCTCTGGCAAAGCCGCTGATAGCAATAGTCAGTCCCGTCCGCCGCGTCGTCGCAGAGTCAACCCTCAGGCCAAACGTAAAGCGGTAGAAGCCTGATATGCTGTAAAGCCCTGTACATTGCTTGCAGGGCTGTATGCACTGAAAAGTGCTCTGTTTAGACAGTTGGCTAAATGCTATTTGCGAAATGTAAATGATGTTAGTCAAAAGTTGCAAGGAGCATGATCCCTTCACAAAAAGACCTCGTAACCGTATTTGTCACAACACAACAACGAGGACTTAACTATGAACAGGACCATGTCGCTCCTTGCAGCATGCAGTCTACCACTTTTTTTGGCCGGTTGCTTATCCGACGATGACGACGATGAGGTAGTACAACCGGAGCCCGAATTTGCCAATGTACGAGTCATCCACGCCGCATCTGATGCGCCGCTGGTTAACATTACGGCCAATGATGCCATCCTTAATAACCTTGAGGGCGTTGATTATCAGGTTGCCTCAGGTCGCTTTGAGGTTGAAACCGGCACTTACGATATTGGCGTAACCGCCATACTGCCAGGAGACGATGCTGAAGTTCTGCAGGCGGACGTTACACTGGAAGCTGATACCAACTATGACGTTTTTGCCGTAGGCAGTGTGGCGGATGATTCGCTGATGCTGTTGCCGGTAACCAGTACTGAAACGCCTGTAACAGCCGGTAATGCGCAGGTTCAGATTGTCCATGCAGCATCAGCGGCGCCCACTGTAGACATTTACGTTACTGCCCCGGATGCGGCACTGGCTGATGAGCAACCCCTGGTCACTGCTGAATTTACCGATGCCACTGACTTAGTACAGGTGCCCGCCGGTGAATACCGTATTCGCATCACTCCGGCAGGAAGTATGGATGTCGTCTTTGACTCCGGTACCGTGGCGCTGGCCGACGGTGCTGATTTGCTGGTAGCCGCCACCAACAATACCGGCAGCGGTGATTCACCGGTAACCTTACTGGTTGCTGATGGCGAGAGTGCAGTTAAGTTGTGGGACGCAAATACCACTGCTGATATTCGTGTGGTGCATGGCATAAGTGATGCCCCGGCGGTTGACGTGATTGCCAATAACGAACTGGTATTGGTTGATGCCCTGGCATTTCCTATGGCCACGGATTATTTGTCGGTGATGCCAGCAGATTACCTGATTGATGTAGTGGCAGACGCCGATAACAGTATTGTGGCCATCGATGATGCTGCAGTCACTCTGGAAACAGGTATGTCTTATACGGCCATTGCAAACAATGAACTGGCGGCACCGGAGCTCGATCTGCTTATGGACATGCCGCGTCGCGTGGCGACTGAAGCGAAAGTTCGTATTATCCATGCCTCACCTGCAGCAGGCAGTGTGGATATTTATGTCACCGGCGACGGTGAGATTGCGGATGTCGACCCGGCGTTTGCTGGCGTTGATTATTCAACCGACGCACTGGCTGAAACCGGCTATGTAAGCCTGGCAGCCGGGGAATATTTTGTAACCGTGACAGCAGCGGGAACCAAAGAGGCTGCGATTGCTACCGGTTCATTAATGCTTGATGCCGGCAATGTGTATACTGCCATTGCAGTAAACGGTGCAATCGAAGGTGCATTGCCACAGCTGATACTGCTGGATGACTTTGTTGCGACACCTTAAAGCCGTCAGTCCATAGGCGCCCCGGTTTGCAAGCCCGGAAAGCTTAGTTTTTTAATAGAGCCCGATGGATTTCGTCTGTCGGGCTTTATTTTGTGAATGAAGCTTTCCCCCGGAGCAAAAATCGCGGAAAATAAGGTTTTCTAATTCGGCATATGCCAGCAGGCAGGCCATTAAGAGCGGAAGTGAACATGCCAAAGGCGAGTGAAATTAAAAAAAATAACACCATCGTATTTAACGGAAAAACCTGCATTGTGCGGGACATTGACCGTTCTGTGCCCCAGGGACGAGCAGGTGGCAGTATCTATCGGATGCGTATGTACGACGTGGTGAGTGGTGCTAAGTTCGATGAAACCTTCAAAGATTCTGACATGCTCGAAATGGCTGATTTGGTTCGCCGGCCAGCTATGTTTTCCTACATTGATGGCGAGGAATATGTGTTTCTGGATAAGGAAGACTACACGCCGTATCACCTCAATAAAGAAAGCATTGCAGATGAGGTACTGTTTATCAACGAAGATACCGATGGTCTGCTGGTCGTAATAGTCAGCGATGTGCCGGTAGCCCTCGATTTACCGATGAGTGTAGAACTGGAAGTTACCGAAACCGATCCGTCAATCAAAGGGGCTTCAGCCACTTCCCGTACCAAACCGGCCACGTTATCGACCGGGCTGGTTGTGCAGGTTCCGGAATACATCAGCACCGGTGAATGGATAAAAATCAATACCGAAGAGCGCAAATTTCAAAGTCGCGCCGATAAACACTAGGCCGGGCTTAACATGACTCGTGAAGTGAAGATTGAAGACCTGGTGGTTGGTGACGGCAAAGCCGCGGAAAAAGGCGCGTTAATTACGGCCCACTACCGGGGCTGGCTGGACACTGGCAGTGAGTTTGACTCGTCGCATAAAAAGGGGCGTCCATTTCAGACCGTGCTATCAAAAAACAAGGTAATACAGGGCTGGTTTATGGGCTTGCAGGGCATGAAAGTGGGCGGCAAGCGCAAGCTTTGGGTACCATCAGAACTGGCCTATGGGGAGCGCCAGATTGGTGAAATTATTCCGCCGAACAGCGATTTAACCTTTGAAATTGAGTTGTTAGAAGTCCTTACCCGCGACGACTAAGTCTTTTCCGCTATACCCGCTGCGGCGGTTGTTACGCCGCAGCTACCCATCTGTACTAAATTGATTTATAAATTGCTCGCAATCACCGCCGTGCACGTTGTCGATTAAATAGTGAATCTTCCAGTCCGGGCCCGTTCTGACCAGTTGGAAGCTATTTACCCCGCAATGACTGAGCTTGCCATCAAGATAAAACACATAGGGCGTCCATATTGCGGCCAGATTATCGCTTTGCTGCACGGTAACCGCTAACAGCTTTTCATCCAGGTGTTTGTCGGTCTGACTAACAAATCCGGCAAACTGGCTGATATCGTTGCTTTTTATGTTACCGCCTGGTTCAGCACGTTGCAGTAGCGCGCCGTTAGTGAACTGCGCTGCCAGTTGCTCGCCATCATGTGCACGCATGGCGTTAAACAGCGCTTCAACGGGCGCTTCCGGAGACTGGGCAAGCCCCTCCCCACTCGTTGAAAACAACGCCAGAGTAAATAACAGTGAAATAGACTTGGGCATGAGACTTGTTGCTTTTAAGTTATAGAGTAAGCACATTATGAAAATTTCAGTGAGGCGTCAAACTGGTAATTTTTTCGCCAGGCGGATAAATTAAAGGCATCTGCGTAGTGGTTGTATAAACAAGTGGTAGTGTTTTCTGAGAGAGCAGAGGCACATTCGCGGTTGTCAATATCACACGCAGGGGGACGAATGACCACTGAATTGACGTTATCGAAAAAAGGCCGGCGGTTATACTTTCTGAACAGCCATACGCATACCATTACAGCGGCTGGCGACAGCACTAAATGTACAATCAGCCAGCGAACATCAGGGTAGTTGGTTTTAATGGTATTCAGCACGTCAAAACCGGAGGCTTCCTGCAGTGAAATATCAATGATTGCTACGTCCACATCTGCCAGAACATCTGCATTCGGCAGCTCTTCTATCGCTGCAACATCAAACAAAACATGCCAGCCAAATTCCTGCTCAACCAGGTTTTTAATGCCGTCCCTGACTAATTCGTGATCATCAATAATTATAATATGCATCAGCAAGTCCTTTTTTCACCGCACCAGTGTAACGCGACTTGGGATTACCTCAAATAAGCCAATGGCTTAGAAGGGGAGGTGTACGCAAAGTATGCAATTATGGCTTCAACTCTTTTTCCAGTTGGGATAATGTCGAAACAAAACTGTAACCCTATAAAAACAGAACTAAAAGCGATATTGTATGCTGTTTAACTCCTACGAATTTATCTTTGCGTTTTTGCCGCTTACCATTTTACTGGTGTGGTTGTTTGGACGGTATGCTTCATTTCAAGCCGTTGTGTGTACTGTTGCTCGCCTCAATCCAAGAGTAGTAGAAGGTACCCTAGATAGGTTGTTTTGATTTCAGCGTGTTCAGCAAGCGAGTGTATTAGCCTCAAAATTACGATGAAAGCAGGTGTTACACAATGGGCGTCAGGCTGGGGCAGTGATAGGTCTGATTGCAAGGAAACGGAGTTTAGTTGGGTAAATAAAAAGGGAGTTCAGTAGCTACTGAACTCCCTTTTTTCAGTATTATCAGATATGCTTATTTTGCTTTTCTGCGGCGCACAACCATGATGCCCAGACCACTTAACAGAATTGCCAGCGTAGCAGGCGCATTTACGTTAGTGATGCTGTTAATCCAATCAAGATAAGGCGCGTACAGGTTACCACCAAAGATGTGACCGTAACCGCCGTTAGCAACAGGAGAGCTATCAATACCAAAGGTATTGTTGGCTGCTAGCAGGAACTTATCATTCGTGGAGTCGTAAACAAATGAAGGGCCACCTGAGTCACCACCACCAATATTTGCTTCAAATAATCCGGTAGTTGTGTCGCTGCCGAAAGCATCGCCGCATACACCAAATACGATACAGAAATAATCCAAGTTAGTGCCGTTTGCTACACCGTCAAAGTCGGCATACCACACTTCTGCTTCTGTTCCGTAATCAGTAGGACAAACAGAAGATGAAGACCAACCGCCTGTTCCTTCTACCGCCATATTGGCATCATCACAGTCAAAAAACTCAGGGATGTTGAACCCATAACGTTTATTCACCCAGCTCGAACTACCAGACGTGTACCCATCCAGGCCGTTACCGGTAGTGCCATGACCGACCATAGTGAAAAGATCACCATTATCGATATCACCAGTGTAAAAATCATAAATTTCAACACCAGCCGGGATATCTTCTTCGAGCGTTAAGATAGCGATATCATCGTTAAGGCAGCCGCCAGAAAAACCAGAGCCATCGGTTGCTGAACAAACACCAAAGCCAAGATAATCTGGGTGAGCTACTACGCTTGTGCTAGGAATATAATCAACAAAATTACCGCCGTCAGAGAAAACCGCACTTACTGTGCCTGCTGACAGGTCCATAATTGAACCGTCATCACGCTCGATACAGTGCGCTGCAGTGATAATGTGTCGGGGAGAAATGGCACTACCAGTACAAATGTAATAGCCACCGTCGCGGAAGATTTCAATGCTCACTACGCCGGTAAATTCACCTGCCGCCGTGAAAGGAGCACCGCCATTGCCGTACAGGTTAGAGTCGCCTGCTGCAATAGTAGGACTAACTGAATGGCCCTCTAACGTTACTGGTGATGCATTAACCAGCCCTGCCGCCAGAAGACTACAAAGTAGAGTCCCTGTTTGTAACACTTTGTTTTTTATTTTCATTTTGCTTTTCCACATGGTTTTTTTCGATATTTCATTAAGCAAATATCGATCCTCTATTGTATTTTTGCTTAAGCTATTGAAATTAAATGATTATATTTATATTTAAAACTGCATATAACATTCGGTAAAACAATTCTGTTAAAAAAACTGACATTAAGGTGGTATGCTGAAAACTGGATATAATAAAAACACTCGGTAACTATTCTAACGATATGAAAAAGTCTACAGTCACCCGAATTGCTGCAATTTCTGCGCTACTGCTACTCGCTTCTGGCTGCGGCCAGAAAACCACTGATGAGCATATTAGTGAAGCAAAACAGCATTTAGAACAAGGCGATAATAAAGCCGCTATTATTGCGCTCAAGAATGCCATTCAACTGGATCCACAAGCAGCACAGCCACGATTTGAACTGGGCAAAATTTACTTGCAGGAACAGGATTACGAGTCGGCGGAAAAAGAACTTTCCCGGGCACTGGATTATGGCTATAAACCGGCCGATGTATTGCCCCTTTTATCTAAGGCCTTTCAGCAAACCCGCGCTGATGTGGCGATGACAGAATTACCCCTGGAGAGCAGCGGATTATCGAAAGTTGACAAAGTAACGGTGGGTTACCGCAAAGCTTTATCACTGCTGACAATCGGAGAAAATAAGCAGGCCGTGCTACTGTCAGAAAATTTAACAGCGCTAAATGTAAACAGCGTTTACCACGATCTGATTCAGCTTATTCCCTTGCTGGCAGCCGAAAAATATGAGGAGGCGGTGAGTAAGGCTGAACAGGCCAGAGATCGCTCGCCTTTAAATAGTGATGCCCTGTTAATATTGGGGCGACTTTATACGTCTACCGGTCAGGGGGCCAAAGCTGTTGAATCGTTTAAAGGTTACCTTCGCGTTGAGCCGACTGATATACGGGTGAAATTTATTCTGGCCAGTTTGCTGATTCAACAGCGGGATGCAAAGCAGGCAGAACCTCTCGTTGATGAGTTATTGGCGGTCAACAGTAAGAGCCCGTATCTGAATCAGCTGAAAAGTATTGCGCGAGCTGTCGATAATGATTACGAGTCGGCTCTGAAGTATGCCGAGATCGCCATTAATACCGGGCGACTGGACCCAACGTTAAGAGTGGTGGCCGGCTTTGCCGCTTATAAAACCGAGAATTACGATAAGGCCGTAGAGCACTTATCAACGGTTGCCAATCTGCTGCCCGACGACCACAGTGTGTTGCGCTTACTGGCGGCAAGTCAGGTAAATTCGAGCACCAGTGCTCAGGTAAAATCGGTGATTGAACGCCTCGATAACTTTAAATCAACGGATGTTCCTTTGTTATCCAAAGCGGCACTTGAAATGTTAAAAGCGGATGATGAGGCGGCTGCCAACGAAATGATTGAGCAAATGGAAAGTTTGTCGCAAAGCGCCGAGCAAATTGTGCAACTGAATTTGTTGCGCTTATCAGTAGATGATATCGACGGTTTAATTGGCGTGGACGAGCTTGTGGAAGATCAGGAAGTTCCGGTACAGGCCAAACAGATGATTGCTATGGCGCTTATCAAAAATGGTAAGTATGACGAAGCAAAAGCCATTGCCAGAGAGTTAAATAGCAATGATAAGACAGCGTTCAGCAGTTTCATAATCAATGCTGAAGCTGCACTGGCGAAAGGTGATTTAGCTGGGGCTGAGGTGGCTGTTGAGAAGGCACTTAGCGAGCAACCAACTGCAGTACCTGCACAGGTTTTAAAAATGCGCTTGCTTGAACAGCAAGGGCAAGTTGATAATGCATTGACGCTGGCCAGAAAAATCGTTGCAGACAGCCCTAGCGCTTTTAGGGCATGGCAGTTTCTACTCTCACAGGACAAAGAGCAGGCGCAACAGGAGCTATCCTCACTCATTAATTCTCTCGAGTCGGGCCTGACGAATCCGCCACTAAGAATGCTGGCTGCCCAAAAGGCTCTGGAGTTCAACCAAAAGGAGCAGGCGCTTAAGCTAATCGAAGGTATTTCACTCTCTGCTGACAGCCCTCAAACGCTGTGGCAATTAAAAGGTAATGTATTAGTACAAACCAATCAGGTTATTGCTGCCGAAGAGCACTTCAGGCAATGGTCCGAATTTTTTCCAAATCAGGAAAACGCGGCTATAGGTGTCATTGCAGTGAATAATATCCGTGGCAATTATCCGGCGGCGCTGGCCGAAGCAAACCGCTTTTTACAATTGGAAGATAATCAGGAAATTCGCATCCTTCAGGCGTTGTTTAATGCAAGGCTGGGTAATCTTGAAGAAGCCAAAGCGGCCTGGCAGCAAATTGATGAACGACTATACGATGAACCAGAAGTACGGGGAATAAATGCCTATATCAGTTTGCTGGAAAGACGTCCTGCAGAAGCCCTTGATGATGCGCTGGCAGCTTATAAGGCGAATCGAAGCTTTGATTACCTCGCATTACTCACCCGAATATACGCGGCACAGGATAAGCGCAACGAGGCGTTAGCGTTGTTACAGAAACATAACGCTACGCCAGACAAGGACATTCGTTCGCTGATGTTGATGGCGGAGTTTCAGATGGTATTAGCCCCGGATGAGGCAGTAAAAAGCTATAAAGAAGCCATCGCGGCAGATCCCTATAATTACGTAGCACTGAATAATCTCGCGTACCTTAAAATGAATCAGGACGAACTAGAAGAAGCGAGAAAGTTGATTGAGCAAGCCTACGAATTTATGCCGACCAACGACGGGGTTGTGGATACCTATGCCGAAATTTTAACCAAACAAGGGGAGGCAGATGAAGCCATCGTACTTTACGAAACGATCATTGAGCAGCCCGGCATTGCCGAACACATCCGCCTGAATTACGTTGAAACGCTGCTAAAACAAGGCAGCAAAGCGATAGCTCAGCGTAAACTTGAACGTATGCGGTTTTCGCAACCCGCTTCATTTGTGCGCCTGAATAGCCTGATTCAACAGTATGAATTAAAGAATGTAAAACCCCGCTAAGGTGAATTTATCTAAGCAGGCAGCTTGTGGTATCAGGTTAGTTTTCTAACCAATACCACAAGTACGCACGTAGAGAGTTTTTTATAAAAATTCTGAATATATTCCTTTACCCGCAGAGTGATTAACGTTAAAACTTGCCCGAAGCACATCCTTTGCAGGGTAAATTATGGAAGCCTTTATCGCTGAGTTGAAGAAAGCCTTTTTGGTTGCTCAGGACGCCGTTCTCAGTCCAACGTTTTTGTACCAGGTTATTGTCATAGTCTCGATTTATGGCGTTGCCTGGCTGATATCCTCAAGCTTGCGTCGGCAATTTAGCTGGACGAGGGAAGCACCGGCTGACGGTGCACACATAATCCGACTCAAAATGTACCGTTTGGGCGGTACGCTGTTCCCCATTTTCACTATTACCCTGCTCAAGCTTACCTCCATTCTGGGTAAACAGTATCAATTAGATGCCTGGCTGCTGGAAGTTGCGGTAGTGGTAGCGATTATGATTTTCCTCAACTCTTTTATTCGGGCGTTTGTTGAAAGTCGTGGCATAGCAAACTTTCTGCGTTGGGTAGGGTTACCCATTGTCTTTCTGCACATGATTGATGTGCTGCCTGCTGTTATTGCAGCTCTGGAGTCAATCTCGATAAATGTGGGTAACGTCAGCGTGTCAGCCTACGGCATCGCCAGAGTCACTATTTTCGGGGTGTTATTGTTCTGGCTTGGCCGTGCATCCAGCGTGATGGGTAAAGACATTATCCGTAATCACGAAAAGCTCGATGTGACCACCAAAGAGGTGTTTTCCAAGCTTTTCGAGGTAGTGCTGTTCTGCGTTATTTTCCTGCTATTGCTGAATATCATGGGCATCAACCTAACCGCTCTTGCCGTGTTTGGCGGAGCACTAGGTGTGGGGCTTGGCCTGGGGTTGCAATCCATCGCCTCCAACTTTATATCGGGCATTATTATTCTGCTGGACCGTTCCCTGACCGTGGGTGATTTTGTTGAGCTTGATGATGGTAGCAAGGGGTTTGTGCGCGAATTTAAAATGCGCTATGCGGTGCTTGAAACCTATGACGGTAAAGATATCCTCGTTCCTAACGAGAAGTTTATCAGTTCGTTATTAATTAACTGGACGCATAAAGATCCTAAACAACGTTATCGCATCGACTTCTCGGTGGCTTATAAAACCGACATCCGCGCTATGGTCGAAATTATCAAAGAGGCTGTAAGCGAACACCCTCAGGTAATAAGCGGCCCGGATATTCCGTTTGAAGAACGCCCTGATTGTGAAATCGACAGCTTTGGCGACTCCGGCGTTAATATGTTTGTGGAGTTCTGGATGGAAGGCGTGGATGACGGTAAAAACCGGGTCGGCGGCGACCTGCTGCTGATTGTCTTTGAAACATTGCGGGCACATGATATCGAGATCCCATTCCCGCAACGCGAAGTACGGGTCATTAACGAAGACGCCATTTCACTTAAAAATACTACGCCCTAGTTAAACAGGGGGCTTTTGCCCCCTTAGTTTTAGTTGGTTGGAGCTGGCGCAGTCTGATAGGCGTCTGTACCCCACAATGGTACGGTCGATAAGCTGTGCTTAAAACTACCCGAGGTTTCCTTAGTGGAATAGGCCAGGTACATCAGCGTTTGGTTTTGCGCATCGAAAATGCGGCGAATTTTCATATTTTTAAACAGTACGCTTTTCGATTTTTTGAACACCACGTCACCTGATTTGGATTTATCGATAGCCGCTATCATGGCAGCAGTAATTTCGCCAGTCTGGCGGCAGGCAATCGAGCTATCAGAGGGATCGGCAAGGCTCAGGTCAGCCTCAATGCTGGCCACATGGCAGGTTACCCCCGGGATCAACGGGTCGGTGAACATGTCTATTTTAATGTCCTTGGTGGTAAACAGCCCTAATGAGACATCGCCTACTTCATTGCGGTCGCAGGCGGTTAGCACTAAAACGCCCGTTAGTGCGATCATCAGCTTTTTCATAACATTCCTTTTAACAGTTGCCGGTTTGGTTACAGGGTACACCCATCGGCGATGCTTCGGTATGTTTATCCCTGATAGTTGATGTACAATGACCGACGTTAAACTTATTTACGGTTGTGTGCGTACCAAAGGTCGCATTACCGATATCAATCAAGGAATTTAATCATGCCATTACTCGACAGCTTCCGTGTTGATCACACCCGCATGCAAGCCCCGGCTGTTCGCATTGCGAAAAAAATGACGACGCCAAAGGGCGATCCCATCACCGTTTATGATCTGCGCTTTACGGTACCAAATCAGGAAGCGTTGTCTGAAAAAGGCATTCATACCCTTGAGCACCTTTTTGCTGGCTTCATGCGTGAGCATCTGAATGCGGATGACGTTGAAATCATCGACATTTCTCCAATGGGTTGCCGTACTGGTTTTTACATGAGCCTGATTGGTACACCAGACGAAGAGCGCGTAGCTAAAGCCTGGCTGGCGGCCATGAATGATGTACTGAATGTACAAGCCGAATCTGATATTCCGGAACTGAACGAGTACCAGTGCGGCACGTACAAGATGCACTCTCTGAAAGAAGCGCAGGAAATTGCCCAAACGGTACTCAACCGCAAAGTAGGTATCAACAGCAACGACGAACTTTACTTAAGCGATGAGTTTTTAGAGCAGTAATATGTGCCTGGATCTTCTGCTTTCATTGCCGACAGCAGAAGATCTTAGCTCCCTGTAGATTAACCTTTAACACCCTTCTATCCAGACATCCACTTAACATTTTCTTTGTTCTGCCTATACCTCTTCTACAGCTTTTGATTGCGGGTCTCTTACTCCTTGAGTAAACTGATTGCTAAACTAAAGCAATCGTTCGGCTGCAACTTTTTTATTATTTCTTTAATAAAATCAGCTTTGTGCGGTTGAACTGCGATGTTTAATGTATTGCTGTACAAAGAATACTAACCATGGCGAAAAATAGCGCCGCCTTTTTTATCGGGTAGAGGACTACCCATGCAGTAGAGGACATGGATGTGACAGACTCCCCCCGTACCTATCATAAGGTAGCTCCCTATCGTGCCGTGTGGCTGGAAGGCCTGCTGACCATCGTCACCATGGGTTGTTACCTGTTTGTATGGTTTGCCCTGGCCGCCCGCGATTGTAAGCGCATAACCGGTCGCCCGTTTACGCCGATCCTATGGTTTTTTGCACCGTTGGTTTGTTTGCCGTTACCTTTCGCCTCGCACATCCTGCTTAAAACGTTTAGTGATATTGAAGCTCAGCGGCAACTGCCGGGCTGGAGCAAAATGCAGAACATTGCCTGGAACGGCTTGTTCAGCGGTGCCTATATTGGTGCTTATGTTTTTGCCGAATTCATTGACAGTCAGACACTGCAGTTTGTCTTATGGGCTGTGGCGTTTATGTTATTTTTGCTACTACATCATCGTTTAAATCGCATCAGGCAAGCATTTGAGAGCGAACCAATGATGCACCGGTTTGCCGGATTCAACGCTCTCGAGTGGGTAGTAGGCTTGCTGTTCTTAGCCCTGTGGGCCGGGCTGTTCTGGGCGCTTGGACAATTGAAACTGGTAAATGTAGAGACTACCCGTATTGAGCCGGGAACCGAAATTGTGGTGCCTGAGGCTGGCGTGCGCTTTACGGTGAATCAGGAAGGCTGGGAAAATGTACCAATTGGTACGGTTACCGATGGCACGGCTGAATACGAACTAAGAGGGCCTGCCTCATTAAATAATATGTGGTACGCCGTATTTACCTATACCGAACATGACGAGTTTAGTGAAGTCGCGCAAAATCGCTATGCCACCTACCTTGAAGTGCTGCCCGGTGCGCAATGTTCGGCTTCACGTTCACTGCAAGAGGGCACCGATCTGCTGCGTTCGGTAGTCAGCTGCGAAAATACCGAGGCTGGTGATAAGCAGCTCTATATCTCACACCTTATAGAACGGGAGAAGGGCCTGGTCGAGCTGGTGGGATACATGTGGGTGGCTCCGCGTAAATATACGCAATACAAGCCACAATTTATCAAGGATGTAAAAGGGCTGATCACAGATGAGAAGTAAGCTATTCCTATTACTCAGTTTGTTACTAACGCTGCCGGTATCGGCTGAATTTCTGCAGGGGGATGCATTGATTGCGCGGGCCAAACAGTTTGCCAGTGAACTGGAACCTGATGCCCACAGTGCGTTAACCGGCCTGGAGCGTACCTACAAAGTTGAAGTGAAGGACAACAAAGTAACCGTTTATGGTCATAAAATCTGGTTCTATCCTACCACGGCATCCGTGCAGAACAATGCTTACGAAAGCATTTACTTTAATCAGTTGAATGAACAGCTCACGGTGCTGACGGCAGCGAGTATTACACCGGCTGGTAAGGTGAATTATGTCAATGAATCTCACCAGAAAGTCATAGCAGAAGATACCTACAATACCTTCACGGAAACAGAAAAGATGATAGTGTCTTTTCCGGCGGTGGAAGTGGGCGGCATCACGCTGATTGCATATAAAATTGAGGAAACTCTCACACCGGAGCGACCCTTCTGGAGTATTCGTTCCTACCCTCAGCAAACTGCTGACATGCTGAATTACAGTTTTGAGGCGCAGTGGGACGACAGCGCCCGGTTGTATTTTGATAATACCAGTGAGCTTGTAAGTTGTGAGCAGCAGCCTGCGCGGGTGTTTTGTCACGCAGTTAACCTCGAGGCGGCAGAGTCGGACAGCGTAGTGAACTGGGGCGATCAATTAGGCCAGATCACCCTTTCTACAGAGCCGGACTGGCAGGCGGTTAAAGCGCAAGTGCGCCCTGGCTTTGTCAACGCTATCGAAAATAACCAGGGCGTACAGCCGCTGGTTGATGAGTTTGCTGATAGTGCGGATGGTAAGCAGGCACAGATCCAGCGTATTTTTGAGTTTGTAGCCCGCGATATTCGCTATGTCTCTCGTTCTGAAGCTGGCTACGACATAGTGCCGCATAACGTGGACGAAACCATCGACAACCGCTTTGGTGATTGTAAAGACAAATCAGCCTTGCTTATAGCCATGCTCCGCGCCATTAACATTGATGCTGAGCCGGTATTGGTGGCAACCAAGCGAGAGCGGCCGGGCATGGCGGGCGCGGCGGCCGTCGGTTTATTTGATCACGTAGTGGTTTGTTTTAATTTTGCAGGCCAGCAATATTGCCTTGATCCAACCGATCCTTATACGCAATGGCAGAGCACGTCAGACTGGATCCAGGGACGGGTAGCACTAAACCTATCCAACGATGCGTCGTTAACAACCATCCCACGCCCCCGGTATCGCTGGCAGCTAACAGCGCAGTCGGATATTACCATTACGCCAGAGGGGGGCCAGCAAGAGTTCGTTACCCTCACTTTTCTGAATGAGTATGCGTCGTTAATGCGTCAGAACATGGCTGGTTTGTCGCAGCCAAAACGCCTTGAGTATATGGTGGATGTTTATCATGAAGTAGCGAATGAAGATGCTGAGCCGGTGTTTGAGATCTCCGGCGTTGATACCATGTCGAGCAGGTTAACTACCCACTCAGAAACCATATATGAGCCTTATTTTAATCCTCAGCAGGGCATTTCTCTGGCTGAAAATGACTCGTGGCTACGCGGAGAACTCTCATCATCATGGCTCAACAACGAAGTTTATGGTCAGTTTTATCCCGGCTTTTTGGTTGAGTCTGAGTACAAAATTCAGGTACCTCATGAATGGGCGCTCAACCGCTTTCCGCCGGATCTGAATCTGGAACATCAGTATGGAAAGCTAACCCGCTCTTACCGGTTTGAAGAGGGGGATGAGCTGGATACGCTGTATGTCAGCACCACATTATCAATGCCGTCCCGGTATCTGGCAGTGGAAGAGATAAAAGCCTTCAATGATTTATTAAATGTCTTCTATAAGCAGGCACCGATTACCTTTGGACATGATAGTTAAGCCCGGTAAGTGATTGCGTTAGTCTGATTGCTGAACTCTGATAAAAGCACAGGCAATCACACTACCAAGACTTAAGGCCGTGGTTGTCAGTAAAAAGGCGTAAGCGGGTGGTTGATGTATTGTAGCCACCAGGTACGCACCGACTGAAGCGCCGGTCAGGTGGAAAAAGCCTGTTAGTGCGGCCAGCAGGCCCGCCGAGGTGTCAGAAAAGCCGAGCATCAAAAGCACGCTGCAGGGCATGGCAATACCGGCCAGGAAGAAAATGAGGTAACTAAAGCTCATAATGAGCCATAGGCTGTCAGCCCCCATTATTGTAATCCACAACAGGGTGGTACAAGACAATCCCAGTATCACCCATCCGGACAGTGTGAATTTACGCAGCGCAGAAACGCCCGATAATTTAATATTTACCACGCTACCCAGCACAAAACATATGGTAGCCAGCAGCGAAAACAACGAAAATGCCCCTTTGCTGTAACCGTGCTCATTGATAATCAGAGACGGGCTGATAGTCACAAAGCCGAAAACGATGCCATAAAGTAATCCGCTGGCAGTTCCGGTTAACAGAATCGAGCTCACACTGCTTTTTAGCAGCGTTAAGGTGTCCCGCATTACATGCGGAGAGTTGGAAATAGGCCGCAATTTCAGCGCGGGAGTGACCGCAAAAAGTAATCCGAAAGCCAGCAGCGCAATCAGCAGCACTACGAAAAATACGGCTCTGAGCCCCAGCCACTCACCGGTTAATGTCCCCAGCATTGGCGCAATGGCAGGGGCAATGGCAAAGGCTATGTTAGTGAGTGAAAGGGAAACATTTAGTTGTTGTGGACTAAATAACTGTTTCGATAATGCTCGCGTTACCGACACGCCAACCCCACCGCCCAGCCCCTGAATAACCCGCCCGGTAAGAAAGAGTAATGGACTATTGGCACAGGCAACTATCAATGTGCCCACTGTGAATAATAGTAACCCTGAATGCAGCAGACGAGGCTTATTCAGGTAGTCACAAGCGATGCCGGATAACAGTTGGGATACCGCAAACGCAATGAGAAAAATGGCTACGCTTTTTTCAATCAGAGAGATTTTTGTGCCATGCAACTGGGCTAACTCTGCAAAAAAGGGCGTATAGATACCCGTTGAAAACTGACCTAGCACAGCGAGGAGAATAAAAGTAACGGTCAGCACGTAAAATAAGCGTTTGGAAATCGTTGAGCTCATCAAAAGGGTATCCCGCTGTTTTTGGTAAATTTTCATTCTATTTTGTTGATGTGACAAACGTTTGAAACGGCAAGCTCTGATGTTTAACAGTCATTTTTTATATTTTCTTTTGCAGGATAATGAGTTACACACTTAACTTTAAGAAAGTGAGGAGAAAACTTGCGTAATCTTCTTAATCGTTTAAGATTCAAGGTTGCGAAGTTAATTTTTTGTGTGTTTTATGTTGCGTTGAGAAGCTGCTGGCAGCCGCGCACAACATCAAACCTTGCAAAGGTATCAGCGTATTACATGTTTATGTTTCGAGTTTGTGAGAATCAGGAGCATGTTTGTTACGCTAACATTTACTACAAACAGAGATCTTGATATGAAAGATTCACTAAAACCGAACTTAAGCTTTTGGCAGATATGGAACATGTGCTTTGGCTTTTTTGGCATTCAGTACGGCTTTGGTTTGCAACAGGCTAACCTGAGTCCGATTTTCCGCTATCACGGTGCGGCAGAGCACGAACTGCCTATTCTGTGGCTGGCTGGCCCGGTAACCGGCTTGCTTATCCAACCACTTATCGGGGCCATAAGTGATGGCACCTGGACCCGCTTTGGTCGTCGTAAACCATTTTTTATGATTGGTGCTCTGGTTGGCTCGATTGCCGTGATGTTTATGCCTTATGTGCCTGAGCTATGGATGGTTGTGGGATTATTCTGGATCCTCGATGCGGCCATGAATACCGCCATGGAACCCTATCGCGCGGTAGTCGGTGATCAGCTCAATCATCAGCAACGCCCTAAGGGATATGCGTTGCAGTCGTTTATGGTTGCAGCCGGACAGATCCTGGCCGGGTTAATGCCACTGATAATGATCTCTGTTGGCGTTTCAGCAGAAACCGACGGTAAGCAAATTCCGGAAATAGTGAAGTATTCTTTTGCTATAGGTGTAGTAGTGATCCTGATTTCCACCGCTTGGTCATTCATAAAGACAGAGGAATACCCGCCTGAAGATATGGAGGCTTTTCACGCTAAACGGGAGCATAAAAGCATTAGCCATGTTTTTAACGAGTTGTGGAGTGCGCTGGTGGATATGCCTAAATCGTTGCGGGCGGTATGGTGGGTGAAGCTGGTTACCTGGTTCGGCTTACCGTTAATGTGGCAGTACCTTGCACTGTCGATTGCCCGTCACGTTTACGATGCTCCAAATCCTGACAGTCCCGGATTTGCCGAAGGGACTGCCCAGGTGGGAATGGCGTTTACCATTATGAATGTGACCACACTTATTATGGCGCTGGTGATTGCTAAGGTTGTTACCAGACTGGGCGATGCTAAAACCTATTCGCTGTTCTTATTGATAGGTGGTGTGGGCTATCTGTCTATGCAACTGACCACGGATCTGTACCTCACTTTTGCCTGTATGGCACTGGTTGGTGTAGGCTGGTCTGCAGTAATGACTGTGCCCTTTATTATCGCCGCCGACGTTACACCGGCAGCACGAGTAGGCGTTTACATGGGTCTGCTTAATGCCATGATTTGTCTGCCGCAAATTATGGAAATGCTAACGGTCGGCTATTTCTATGATTCCTTGCTAGGCGGCGATCCACGTAATGCTCTGGCAGTTACCGGTATTTTATTCGTGGTAGGTGCCGGTTTGGCATTGCGAATAAACTCCAAACCTGATCACCTGGCTAATCAGGAGAAGCAATCATGCAGCTAAAACAGATGAACCGCCAGTGGTGGAAAGAGGGCGTTGTTTATCAGATTTATCCCCGCAGTTTTCAGGACTCCAATGGTGACGGGGTGGGCGATCTGCAGGGCATTATTAAGCGTCTTGATTACATCGCTTCGCTGGGCGTGGACATAGTCTGGTTAAACCCGATTTATAAATCGCCCAACAATGATAATGGCTACGATATTTCTGATTATCGGGACATTATGGATGAGTTTGGCACCATGGCCGACTTTGATGAGTTGCTGGCCGGTTTTCATGCCCGTGGTATCAAGGTGGTGATGGATTTGGTGGTAAACCACTCCAGCAGCGAGCACGAATGGTTTAAACAAGCCTGTTCATCGCGAGATAATCCCTATCGTGATTATTATCACTGGTGGCCGGCTGAAAAAGGCACGCCGCCGGAGCGCTGGTCGTTCTTCGACGAAGAAGGTAGTGCGTGGGCCTACCACGAGCCCACTGACGCTTACTATTTGCATTATTTTGATAAAACACAGCCAGACCTAAACTGGGAAAACCCGAAAGTGCGCGAAGAAATCTTCGACATGATGCATTTCTGGTTTAAAAAGGGTATTGATGGTTTCCGGATGGACGTGATCACCTTTATTTCCAAGCATGATGACTACCCGGTATTCGAGGGCGTGCACGGCGATGCCATGATCGATGTTTATGCCCAGGGCCCACGTTTACATCAGTATCTGCACGAAATGAACCGCGAGGTGCTGCAGCATTACGATATTATGACCGTAGCGGAAGGGCCGGGCACCAACCTGGATAATATTCATGACCTGGTGGACGAAGACCGTCAGGAACTGAACATGAACTATCACTTTGAGCATGTGGAGCTGGGCGTTGATCAACGCAAGATCGTTAACGCTGATTTCCAGAACCTGGTGAAGTACAAAGAGATCATGAGCGCCTGGGCAACCACCTTCGACGAAAAAGGCTGGGGCACCCAATGGCATACCAATCATGACTTCCCGCGCCAGGTGACCTGGTTTGGCGATGATTCGCCGGCTCATCGTGTGCAGTCCTCAAAGTTACTCAGTACTTTTTTGCTGACTATGCGTGGTACGCCCTATTATTACATGGGTGATGAAATTGGCATGACCAACGCCAAATTCGACAGCATTGATGACTACAACGATCTAATGACCATTAATTGGTATAACCTCACCAAAAATGAGGGCGGTGATGCCGAGATGTTGCTGGAATCACACAAATTAAGTGGTCGCGACAATGCCCGAACACCTATTCAGTGGGATGATTCGGCCAACGCCGGTTTTACTACCGGTAAACCCTGGTTAAAGGTGACCGGTAATTATCCTGAGATCAATGTAGCTGCCCAGGAAGACGACCCGGACTCACCACTTAATTACTTCCGCCAGCTTACCCGCTTGCGCAAGGAAAATCTGACTCTGGTGTACGGTGCGTATGAATTGCTGCTGCCGGATGATGAGCATATTTATGCCTATACCCGCAAGCTCGATGATGAGGTGATTCTGGTATTGCTTAACTATTCGAGCCATCAACATCATTGTGCACTGGAGCCAGCATTGATTGGAGATAATATCATGATCAATAACTATGCGTCGCTGCAGTCAGATGACTCAGGTTACACTCTTGAGCCCTGGCAAGCCGTGGTGATCCGCATAGCGTAAAATCGTCGCTGCTTTAAGCCAAAAAGCCGCTCATTTGAGCGGTTTTTTGTTTTTACCTGGTTAAAGGGCTTATTAACGAATTAGCGTTTAGTTCTGCGCCGGAATAGAACAGCTGTTAAGCCAATAACCAGTAACGCCAGTGGATGCATGGCTCCACCGGAAGAGCCGCCACCTGAAGGTGATGTTGGTTCACTGTCGTTGTCGATCAGGGTGTTGGGAACCGGCGTTAAGTCCGGGTTGGTCACCGTAGCTGCGTCAGTAACCACAATATCGGTAATCAACACAAAGTTATCACCGTCTGGTTCACGGCCGTTGGTGGCATCGTCGTTGGTGTAATCCTGCAGCGGAATAGAGTTGGCTGCCCCGCCCAGATTAAAGCGAGGAAGCTCGCTAATCGCGTCTGCGACATCCATGCCGTTATCAATCACCTGGCCAAATACGGTAAAGCCGCCATTCTGCACATCCAGATTCTGGCTGTTGTCCGATAAATTAATGAACCATTGTGATGTAGCGCTGTTCGGATCGCCAGCTTGTTTTGCCATAGCAATAGTGCCACGAACATTAGAAAGCTCCGGCTCATTAACCACCGCAACACCGGTAGCTACATTGTCGAGAGGCAGGGTATTGTTGTAGGTAAAGCCCCCAGCCTGGACTACAAAGTCAGGTTCAGAACGGTGCACTACGTTATTGGCATAAGCCCCCGAGTTAACGTATTCAAGAAAGTTTTCAACGGTTTCGGGGGTTGCTTCGTCAAAAAGGTTAACGCTGATGTTGCCCATATTGGTGCGAATTTCCACCACTGTTGCCGCAGCCTGCAAGCTGAACAGTGCAGCAGTGCTGAGTGCAAGAATTGGTTTTATCATGCTGGTAATCTGCTCATTGTTATTAAAATGCAGGCGAATAGTACGCAAAGTCCTGAGGACCGGAAACCTTTTCTCTGTATCATTTTGTAATCGTGGTCGTTGCGGCTAACAAGTCGTTTGGCTGAGCGGCTCGGATTGGCAATTCCTGCCCTGGCTGTCTACTATACTCAGTAGTGCTTGTTGCTTATGCCCCTGTCACTATTACAGGTGCTGGCAGCTAACAAGCGGGTTGTAACTATCAACGAAAGAGGAAGAACAACTTGGATATGAATGATACAGAGACAAGGCTCCTCACAAAATACCGCCTGCTGGATGAAGGTCATCAACAGATAGTTGAAAAATTCATCGATAAAATTCTCGCTCAGGATAAAGACAGCTATGATGCCAATCTCTCCAATGCCGAATTAGTGGAGTATGCCATAGAGCTTGAAAGACAAAGCGACGCCTAGTTAATCGCCTCTATTTGACTAGTGATAACATTGCCCGATGTACCAGGTTCAGACGGGTTCCACACCGCCCCTGTGCCTGCAATAAATCCCATTTCAGTCTTATACCAATCCGCATAGAAGTTTACCCTCTCAGAGTGAGTCAAAACGA
>CETH01114653.1_pt1 | contig 22027 bp, 17 predicted proteins | sample 361461 | NCBI WGS metagenome assembly CETH01 (sample SAMEA2622695, study PRJEB7988) | marine metagenome | isolation source: saline water (ENVO:00002010), including
GCTTAGATAAATCATCATAAATAATTAAAGCATGCATTCCATTATCTCTGAAAAATTCTCCAAAAGTACAGCCAGTATAAGGAGCTAAAAACTGAAGCGGTGCAGGATCAGATGCAGTGGCTGATACAATTATAGTGTAGTCCATTGCCCCAGCATCCTGTAACGTTTTTAAAATTTGTGCAACTGTTGATCTTTTCTGACCTATAGCAACATAAATACAATAAAGTTTCTTTTTTTCATCATTAGACTCATTAATTTTCTTTTGATTTATAATCGTATCAATAGCTACAGCTGTTTTTCCTGTTTGCCTATCTCCAATAATTAGTTCACGTTGACCTCTTCCAATTGGAATTAAACTGTCTATAGCTTTCAAACCTGTTTGCATAGGTTCATTTACTGATTTTCGAGGAATTATTCCTGGAGCTTTGACCTCAACCCTTTTTCTTTTTATTCCTTTTTTGAGTCCTTCTTTACCATCAATTGGATTTCCCAAAGCATCAACTACTCTTCCAAGCAACTCTTTTCCAACTGGAACATCGACTATTGCTCCTGTTCTTTTTACTGTATCTCCCTCCTTAATTGCTTTGTCGTCTCCAAAGATTACTATACCAACATTGTCGCTTTCTAAATTTAACGCCATGCCTTTTGAACCATCGTTAAACTCAACCATCTCTCCAGCTTGAACATTATCTAGACCATAGACTCTAGCAATACCATCTCCAACTGAAAGAACTTTTCCAATTTCAGAAACCTCAGTTTTTTCACCAAGATTTTTAATTTGTTCTTTTAAAATTTTAGTTATCTCTGAAGGGTTTATGTCCATTTCTATGCCTCACTCATTAATTTTTTATACTTATTTAATTTATTTTTTATAGAAGTGTCTATCATTAGACTTCCAATTTGAACAACAACGCCACCTATTAAACTTTCATCGACTAATGGTTTTAATTTTATTGATCTTTTAATATTTGATGAAATTTCTTTTTCTATTTCTTTAACAGTTTTTTCATCGATTTTATTTGGGGTTATAATATTGCCAGCAACTTCTCCATTTTTAATAGAAATTAATTTTAAAAATTGTTTAATAATTTGGTCTAAATAAAAAATTCTTTTTTTTGAAATCAGTATAAAAAAGAAATTTTTAAGAACTTTATTAAAATTCATTAAAGAAAGTATTTTTTTAAAAACAATCTTCTGACTCTCAACTGAATTTGTTGGATTTTTAACAAAATTTTTCAGGTCATCATTTGCATTAAAAATTTTCATGAAAGATTTCATTTTCAAAGCAAACTCTTCGGTTTGATTATTCTCTTTAGATAGCTCATAAAGCGCTAGAGCATACCTTTGTAAAATTTCAGATGAAAAACTTTTATTTTTGCTCAACTTTTTTCCTTTAAGATTTGGTTTTAGAATTTAGAAGATTTCGTATCACAGGAGAATGTTCTGATCAAGTGCGATTGGAACGCGTATTAACTAAAATTTAAGGGATCAACATCAACTGTAAGTTTTATTTTCTTTGAAATATTTATTTTTTTTAATAATTTACTTAATACTTTTTGAACAAAAATACCGTTATCAAACCTAAGTAATAATCTTGTTCTATATTTGCTCTTAATTTTTGGTATTGGAGAAATAACTGGACCTAAAATATCTATATTTTTTATTATCGATAAATTGTTTTTTACTTTTTGAGCTTCTAAAAAACCTTCTCTCTCGTTAACTGAATAAATTATAATTGCAATTAGTCTGGTAAAAGGTGGGAGTTTTCTTTTCTTTCTGAGTTGTCTTTCTTCATCAAGAAATTTTTCTTGATTATTTTCAATTAAATTTTTCAGAGTGTTTCCAGATGGATCAAATGTTTGATATATGATGAGTGAGTCTTTGCTAAATCTCCCAGCTCTACCACTTAATTGATTGTATAGTTGAATATTTTTTTCATTTGATCTCAAATCAAAACCCATACCTGAAAAGTCAGCGTCAACAACTACAATGCAATTAAGATTTGGAAAATTAAAACCTTTTGAAATTAATTGTGTGCCTACTAAAATATTAACTTTATTCTTTTCAATATCTTCGAGTAAACTTCCAGCTTCTTTTTTGTTTGAGAGAAAATCACTGGACAGGATCTTTATTTGTTTTTCTGGAAAGATTGTTTTCAATTCAGAGAATATTTTTTCGACACCTGGACCATACATTTGAAATTCACAAGTTAAGTTTGTTTTTTTACATTCCTTTTTAATTTCTGTTTTATAACCACAATGATGGCACATGCCTTTATTCAATTTTTTATGGTACGTCAAATAAACTGAACAATTTGGACATTCTAATTTTTGTCCACAAGCTCGACAAATTATAAAAGGTGCATACCCTCGCCTGTTTAAAAAAAAAAGTACTTGTTGATTTTTTTTTAAGTATTTTTTAACTAAATTTAAAGTTTTAATATCAATCCAAATATTTTTATTTTTTCTATTGAGACTCAAATTTACTACTTCAGTGTTAGGTAAAGAAAAATCTTTGTATCTTTTCTCTAATTTAGCAAAATTATATTTACCATTTATAACATTGTTATATGTCTCCAAAGAGGGAATGGATGTTGAGAGTAATACTGGAATATTTTCAATTGATGCTCTTGAGATTGCCATATCTCGTGCATTATAACGTATACCTTCATCTTGCTTGTACGAACTATCATGTTCTTCATCAACGACTATAAAGCCTAAGTTTTTGAATGGTAAAAATAAAGAGGATCTGGCTCCTAAAACTAATTTAATTTTACCACTATTTATATTTTGCCATATTATTCTTCTATTTTTTTTGGTTATCTTTGAATGCCATATTGCAGGTTTAAAACCAAAGAAATCTTCGAATCTTTGATTAAATTGATTTGTTAAAAAAATTTCTGGCAGTAAAACTAACACCTGTTTATTTTTTAAAATTTTTTCTTTTATTTTTTCAAAATAAACTATTGTTTTACCTGAGCCAGTAATTCCTTGAAGTAAAGTAACATTAAATTTATTTCCAAAACCATTAATTTGATTAAGGCATTTTTTTTGTTCATTATTTAAATTAAATTTAGATTGATTTTTCATTCTAATTTGGTCAAATTTATCTGAACTTTTTTTAAGATAAGATTTATCACCCAGGAACATTTTTAAAACCATTCCTTTTGGGGCTAAATTATAAAGTGAAAACCAATTTATAAATTTGATTAATTTTTTATCTAAAGAAATTCGATTTTTTTCTAGAATATTTTTGAGTTTGAATTTTCTTTTTGTCTCTTCTTCTTCGTCCCAAACTACCCCGATCTCTTTTTCTTTGCCAAAAGGCACGGTCACTATCGTTCCAGGTTTTAATTTATTAAATTTTCCAGATAAATAAGTATGTGGATGATCAAAGATTCTTGGAATAAGAACTGGAACTTTCATTGTTTTATTTTAAATACTATTTAAAAATGAATTGGTCTTTTATCAACTGCTAAAGCAGCTTCTTTTATAGCCTCGGTATGAGTGGGGTGGGCATGACAAGTTCTAGCTACATCCTCTGCGCTAGCCCCAAACTCCATAGCCAAAGCCATTTCGGCAATCATATCTCCGCAATGTGGGCCAATAATATGTACTCCTAAAATTTTATCAGTACTTGAGTCAGCAAGAATTTTTACAAATCCATCTGACTCGTTATTAACTTTTGCTCTTGAATTGGCAAGAAATGGAAACTTACCAACTTTATAAGAGATCTTTTTTTCCTTAAGTTGTTCCTCAGTTTTTCCAACAGATGCTACTTCTGGTGAAGTATAAATTACTCCTGGAATAACATCATAATTTACATGTCCCGCTTGTCCTGCGAGTGTTTCTGCAACAGCAATTCCTTCTTCCTCAGCCTTGTGGGCTAACATTGGACCATTAATTACATCACCAATTGCATAAATATTGGGGACAGAGGTTTGTAATTTTTTATTTACTTCAATCGAACCTTTTTTGTCTTTTTTAATTCCAATTTTTGATAAATTAAGTCCTTCGGTATAAGGTTTTCTCCCAACTGAAACTAGGACTTTGTCACAAAGAATTTTTTCTTTATTGCCTGTTTTATTATCTTCATAATCGACCTGTAAACCTGTTTGTATTTTCTTCACAGATAAGACTTTGCTTTCTAGTTTAAATTTAATTCCCTGTTTGCTAAGAATTTTTTGAAACTCTTTAGATATTTCTCGATCCATACCGGGCGTTATATGATCTAAATATTCAACGACTGTTACTTCTGAACCTAATCTTGACCACACAGAGCCCATTTCAAGACCTATGTACCCACCGCCAATTATAGTTAATTTTTTTGGTACTTTTTTTAATGAAATGGCCCCGGTAGATGAAATAATATCTTTTTCATCAATATTTAACCCGGGTAAAGAAGTTGGTGATGATCCTGTTGCTATTACAATATTTTTTGAGTTATAAGAACTTTTTTTTCCATCGTTGTAAACAACAACACTGTTTTTAGAAAATATTACAGCTTTACCCTTGATGTAAGTCACTTTATTTTTTTTAAATAAAAATTCTACTCCTTTAGTCAGAACCTGTACTGATTTATTTTTGTTCATCATAATTTTTTCTAAATTAAGTTTTACATCTCCAGTTTCAATTCCTAGATTATTAAAGTTCTTTTTAGCCTTATGAAAAAGATCTGACAAGTTAAGCAAGCTTTTTGAAGGTATACATCCCACGTTCAAACAAGTTCCACCAAGAGTACCTCTTGACTCAACGCAAGCTGTTTTCAAACCCAGTTGTGCTCCCCTTATTGCACACACGTAGCCTCCGGGGCCACCGCCTATGACTAAGAGATCAAAATTTTCTTTCATGTCAAACGTTTAAAAATAACCTTTTTGGATCTTCTAATGAATCTTTTACATTTTTTAAGAATGATACAGCTTCTTTGCCATCAATAATTCTGTGATCATAAGATAAAGCTAGATACATCATTGGTCGAACCACAATATTTCCATCTCTAACAACAGCTCTCTCTATTATGTTGTGCATTCCTAAAACACCCGATTGTGGAGGATTTATAATAGGAGTAGACAACATTGATCCATAGATACCACCGTTTGTGATTGTAAAAGTTCCGCCTTGCAGATCCTCAATAGTAATTTTACCATTACGTGCCTTCTCTCCTAGCAAAGCTATATTTTTTTCAATATCTGCGAAAGACATTTGATCAGAATTTCTAAGAACAGGAACTACTAAACCTCTATCTGTTCCAACAGCAAAACTTAAGTTATAATAATTTTTATAAACTATCTCTTCGTTTTGAATTTCAGCATTGACCGCTGGATAATTTTTAAGCGCAGCAATACACGATTTTACAAAAAATGACATAAAACCAAGTTTTATTCCATATTTTTTTTGAAATTCTGTTTGATGATTTTTTCTCATTTGAATAATTTCAAACATATCTACTTCATTAAAGGTTGAAAGCATTGCAGCATTATTTTGGGCTTCTTTTAATCTTTTAGCTATAGTAAGTCTCAACCTTGTCATTTTAACTCTCTCTTCCTCGCCATACGCTTGTCTTCTTTTGTTTGGCGAAGGTTTAGAACCCATTAAATTGATGATATCTTCTTTTAGAACTGTTCCACGCTTACCCGATCCTTTTACTTTTTTTAGGTCAATTTTTTGCTCTTCAGCCATTTTCCTAGCAGAAGGTGATGCTTCTTTTGTTTTTTTTAATTTTTCAAAACTAGTATCTGAATACTCTTGTCTTAAAACTAAAGGCTCTTCTTCATGTGCCTCTAATACTAATGGTTTAGCACCATTTTTTGGAGAAATATTTTTTTCAATTTCAACTGGCTTTTCAAATAAAGTAACTTCTTCTTCCTCCTCTAACTTAGGTGGAGGCGTATATTTTTTTTCTTCTTCTTTTGTTTTAGAAACTGGTTCTTCGGCCACTGAACTTTCAGAATTAACACTTCCAAGTAAAGCGCCGACTTCGACGGTTTGACCTTCTTTGACATTGATTTTTTCTAGAACGCCACTCAAAGGTGAGGGTACTTCAACATTGACTTTATCTGTTTCTAACTCAACTAATGGTTCATCCGAGTCAACATTTTCGCCAACCGACTTAAGCCATTTTGAAACTGTTGCCTCTGTAACTGACTCTCCTAGTGTTGGAACTAAAATTTTTTCTGACATTTAATTTTTTCTACTAAATACCTTTTCTAATATTTCTTTTTGTTCTGCAAGATGTTTGTTTAGATTTCCAGTTGCCGGCGATGCCGCAGCATTTCTTCCTATATATTTAACTTTTTCGCCTTTTACTTGAATGATTTCAAGTGTTCTATCAATATAATATCTAGCTGTGTTCCATGCTCCCATATTCATTGGTTCTTCCTGACACCAAAAAAATTCTGCTTGTTTATATCTTTTAAGGATTTTTCCCAAATGTTTAACCGGAAAAGGATATAATTGTTCAATTCTTATAAATACAGTTTTGTCATCTTGAACCTTTTCTCTTGCTTCAATCAAGTCAAAATAAATTTTTCCAGAACACATTACAACTTTTTTTATTTTTTTATCTTTTTTTAATTCTATAAGATTGCTGTTTTCTAAATAAGAATGATCCTCAAGAATTCTATGAAAAGTAGTTTTTTTTGAAAAATCTTCGAGGTTAGATATACATCTTTTATTTCTTAATAAGGATTTAGGAGTCATTACAATTAATGGTTTTCTAAAATTTCTATGCATCTGTCTTCTTAGAACATGAAAATAATTTGCTGGAGTGGTGCAATTAACTACTTGCAAATTATCTTGAGCACATAACTGTAAAAATCTTTCAATCCTTGCGGAAGAGTGCTCTGGTCCTTGACCTTCGTATCCATGCGGAAGTAACAAAACTAAGCCGCTTGCCCTTGACCATTTAGACTCACCTGAAGCTATAAATTGATCAATGACAACTTGGGCTCCATTAGAGAAATCACCGAACTGAGCTTCCCACAAAACTAATGTTTCAGGTTCTGAAAGAGAATATCCAAACTCAAATCCTAAAACACCTAACTCTGACAGAAGACTGTCTATAATTTCAAATTTTTTCTGATTTTTTGATATATTGTTTAAAGGTATATACCTATCATGACTTTCTTGATTTCTTAAAACTGAATGTCGTTGACTGAACGTACCTCTGCCTGAGTCCTGTCCAGAAAGCCTTACTGAAAATCCTTCTTTTAAAAGTGTTCCAAAAGCAAGTGTTTCTGCAGTTGACCAATCGATTGGCTGGTTTTTTAAAAACATTTTACTTTTTGTGTCAAATAATTTTATCAAAGTTTTGTGAATGTTAAAGTTTTTAGGAACCTCTGTGATTTTTCTACCAACCTCTAATAATTCCTTTTTTTCAACACCTGTAACTCCTCTTCTATCTTGTCCTATCTCAGGTTTAAATCTAGACCATACTCCATCAAACCATTTCATTTTAACTTTAAAATCTTTTGCATTGGTAAATTGCTCATTTAATAAATCTTTAAAATCTTTTTTTCTTTTCTCAAACTCTTCATTAGAAATAAGACCTTTGTTAATTAATTTTTGCCCATATATTTGTAATGTGGTGGAATGTTTTTTAATTGCTTTATACATTAAAGGTTGAGTGAATGATGGTTCGTCGCCTTCGTTATGACCAAATCTTCGATAGCAAACCATATCTACAACAACATCTCTATTAAACTTTTGTCTAAACTCAGTTGCTATTTTAGCACAATGAACTACTGCTTCAGGATCATCACCATTTACATGAAAAATTGGTGCTTGAACCATCTTTGCTAGGTCAGATGGATAAGGTGATGATCTTGCAAATCTTGGGGCAGTTGTAAAACCTATCTGATTGTTAACTATAATGTGAATAGTTCCTCCGGTATTATGACCAGGTAATCCTGACATCGCAAAACATTCTGCTACTACTCCCTGTCCAGCAAACGCTGCATCGCCATGAATTAAAACTGGTACGACTTTTTTCCTTTCTTTATCTTTATGAAAGAATTGCTTAGCCCTAACTTGACCAAGAACAACTGGATTTACAGCTTCAAGATGTGAAGGATTATCAGTTAAACTTATATGAACTAAATTTTTATCAAATTCTCTATTAGCAGATGCTCCAAGGTGATACTTAACATCTCCTTCAAAATCTTTTCTTTTGTTTATGCTTTGTCCAAAAAATTCTTTAAAAATTGCCTTAAAGGGTTTTTGCATCATATTTGCTAATACATTCAATCTGCCTCTATGGGACATGCCTATTTTCACTTCTTTAACCCCTAAATGGCCACCTCTTTTTATTATTTGTTCTAATGCAGGAATTAATGACTCTCCACCGTCTAAACCAAATCTTTTTGTACCGACAAATTTTACATGTAAAAACTTTTCAAATCCTTCTGCTTGTATCAATTTATTAAGTATTGCTTTTTTTCCATTGTCTGTAAATTTAATTTCTTTTTTGGGTCCTTCTATTCTGTCTCTAATCCATTGTCTCTCTTCTGGATCAGACATATGCATAAATTCAAAACCAATATTTTGACAATATGTTTTTTTTGCAATCGAAAGGATTTCCTTAAGAGATCCAGTTTGAATTCCAAGGACTCCATCCAAAAAGATTTTTTTATTTTCATCTTTTTTCGAAAAACCATATGTTTCAGGTTTTAATTCTGGATGTTGTTCTCGTTTAAGTAGTCCAAGTGGGTCTAAATTTGAAATTAAATGTCCTCTTATCCTATATGCTCTAACAAGCATATTTGCTCTTACAGAGTCTTTTGCGGAGTCTAACAAATTTAGATTTGGGGAATGTGTTTCAAGGCCTCCATTTTTATTTTTTTCACTGTCGATAATGCCTGGTTCAATAATTTTGACCTTTTTTTTTGGAGACCAGCTAGGTCCATTAGCATTTTGTAAAATTTTATCTTTTTGTTCATTTAATCCCTCGAAGAATTTTCTCCATTCCTCTGGAAGCTTACTAGGATTGTTTAAATATTCAGCGTATAAATTTTCTACAAACTCTGAACTATTATTTCCTAAAAAAGATGTTTTTTCAAAAATATTATTATCTTTATTGATAGCCATTATTTTGATTACATATTAACACAAAAATTGATTATTTAAATTTTAACTTTAGCATATTTAACTTTTTAGTTTTGCATAAAGTGTTTTTCCTATATCTGCTGGAGATTTAGATATAGTAATTCCTGCAGATTTCATAATTTCAATCTTATCTTCTGCCCCGCCTTTCCCACCTGATATTATTGCGCCAGCATGTCCCATCCTTCTTCCTGGAGGAGCTGTTAATCCTGCTACAAAACCTACTGTTGGCTTTTTTATCTTAGATTTTTTCAAGAATTCGGCAGCTTCCTCTTCTGCGGAACCGCCAATTTCACCTATCATAACTATGGAGTGAGTATCATTATCTCTCAGAAAAAGATCTAAACAATCAATAAAATTTGTTCCATTGATAGGATCTCCCCCAATTCCAATACATGTTGACTGTCCTAAACCGTTTTGTGAAGTTTGAGCAACTGCCTCATAGGTAAGTGTACCAGATCTAGATACAATTCCTACAGATCCTTTTTTATGAATATTGCCTGGCATTATTCCTATCTTACATTCGTCAGGAGTTATTATTCCAGGACAATTTGGTCCAATTAATCTACTTTTGCTTTTTAATAATGATTGTTTAACTTTTATCATATCAATTACGGGGATGCCTTCTGTTATACAAACAATTAAATTTAAATCTGCGCTTATAGCTTCCAATATTGCTCCTGCAGCGAACTTTGGGGGGACATAAATCATTGTTGCATTTGCGCCTGTTTTATCTTTTGCTTCAGATACAGAATTAAAAACAGGTAGCCCAAGATGTTTCTGACCTCCTTTTTTTGGTGTGACACCACCTACTAATTGTGTTCCATACTTCAATGCTTGTTCAGAATGAAAGGTGCCATGGGATCCAGTAAATCCTTGACATATCACTTTAGTATTTTTATTTATTAAAACAGACATTTATTTGATTGCATCAACTACTTTTTTGGCTGCATCATTTAGGTCTGATGCAGATAAAATTTTAAGCCCTGATTTATCTAAAATTTTTTTTCCTTCTTCAAAATTGGTGCCGGCAAGCCTAACTACTAATGGAACCTTTATATTTGTTTCTTTTGCAGCTTCCACAACACCTTGTGCAAGAATATCACATCGCATTATCCCACCAAAAATATTTATTAAAATTCCTTTAACCTTTTTATCTGACAATATTAATTTAAAAGCAGATGCTACCTGTTCTTTTGTTGCGCCGCCTCCAACATCTAGAAAATTTGCTGGCTCTTTGCCATATAGTTTTATTATATCCATTGTTGCCATTGCTAGGCCTGCCCCATTAACCATACATCCTATCGATCCATTTAATTTGATATAGGCTAATCCATATTTACTAGCCTCAATTTCTGCGGGTTCTTCCTCATTAAAATCTCTTAATTTCAAAATTTCTGGTCTTCTAAATAACGCATTATCATCAAAATTCATTTTAGCATCCAAACAAATTAACTTATTTTGTTTAGTTATAACCAGTGGATTTATTTCTATGAGAGATGCATCTTTTTCAATCAAAATCTTATAAAGAGCATTAACCAATTTTTTACCATCTTTTTTTTGATTTTGATTAAGTTTAAATATTTTTAAAATTTTCTCCACATCTTTTTCTTCGATCTTTTTTTTTAGATCAATTTTTGTTGTTATAATCTTACCTGGATTTTTTTCTGCCACAGATTCAATATCTACTCCACCTTCAGTACTACTTATAAATGCTATTTTTGAACTAGCTCTATCAATAACGCAGGAAAGATAAAATTCTTTTTTTATATCGTAAGCTTCCTGAACATAAATTTTTTTAACCTCTTTACCCTCTGGCCCAGTTTGATGAGTCACAAGAATTTTACCAAACATCTTTTTTATTTCTTTAATATAATCAGACTTACTAACTAATTTTACACCACCTGCTTTGCCTCTTCCTCCTGCATGAATTTGTGCTTTTATAACCAATTTATTAAAATTAAGATTTTTAATTTTCTCTTCTGCTTCCTCTGAACTTAATATAACTTGTCCATTGGAGACTGGGGCTCCAAATTGTTTTAGGATTTCTTTTGCTTGGTATTCGTGAATATTCATATTAGTTTTTAATTAAAACAATTTTTCTACCCATACAAAAAATTTTAGGAAAAAATTTTATTAATAATTTATCTATAAAATTTAAAAAGCCCATAAAAAAATTATTCATAGGTATATAAAAAGTTTTAGATGTCACCCCCCCTGAATTCAAAAATATTAAGCATTCTGTAAGTTCTTCATATTCAATTGAAAAGTACTTACCTAGTTTCTCGTTAAATAAAGATTTATCATCAAATATCAGATTTGAAACTGCTATATTTCCAGACCAAACATCTTTCTCATCACTTTTTGGTACTTTCTCATCCCAAACATTTATGGTGAAATCAAATCCTTCATGACGCATAATAATTGTAACTAACTGTGTAATAATAGAAGAGTAAGGTTCAAAAATTAACAATTTTCCCTTTTTTTTTAAAATTCTGTTCATCTCCACAAAAAATTTAATTGGATAGGGTATATGGTGAATCATATTTGAAGCTATTACATAATCAAAACTTTCATTTTTAAATTTTGTATCCTGCGCATCAATATTCTTATAATCTAAATGATCATCGTCACTTAAGTCAGATAATTTAAAATTTTCATTTTTTATAAAATCCTTTGCAAAACCAGAACCTGAGCCAACTTCTATGCCAACATCATTTATTTTAATATAATCATTCATCCAACCAAATCTTTTCTTTAAAAGATATTTTACATTTTGATTTTTTGACTCCTTGTAAATTTTCTTTGCATATTCAGTATTTGAAATAGTTTTCATCCTGTTTGCCTCTTTAGGAAACTGAATTTTTTTGATTATTTTAAACATAAATCTTTATTAATATACAAATCAAAACTAATTAGTGCTACAAGAAAAGAATATAATGAGAATAAATCAAAATATATTCCTAAAAATAGTTTCATTTTTTCTTTTTTCAATATTTTTATTGGTAGGTTTATTTTCTTTTAGGGATTATGGACTAACAATTGATGAAGAGTTCCAAAGAGCTTCGGGTTTTTATTGGCTGGATTATGTTTTAAATTTTACAAATTTTGAAAGTTTAAAAACTAGTGTTGATGAAATAATATCAAAACCAAGACATTTTACTTTGCCACCACCAGAGGAATATAATCAATGGGGAGTTATCTTTGATTTACCAATGGCTTTAATTGAGACAATCTTTGAAATAGAAGACCAAAAAGATTACTACCACTTAAGACATTTTTTTAATTTTATCCTTTTTTTCTGTTCCTCAATATTCTTTTTTAAATTATTACTTAATAGATTTTCTAATTATAAGTTATCAATTTTAGGCACTTTATTTTATGTGCTTTCTCCAAGAATTTACGGAAATAGTTTTTATAATAACAAAGATCTAATTTTTTTATCACTTTTGACTATAGCTTTGTTTTTCTGTTTTAAACTTTTTGAAAAAATAAATTTCAAGAATTTATTATTATTTTCTTTTTTTGCGGCAGCCTGTACTGCTTCAAGAGTACTTGGAATATTTTTACTTTTTTCATTTATAGGATTTCATTTTTTATCAATTAGTCTTGATAAGGTAAAAATAAATAAATTTTTTCCAATAATAATCTGTTGTTTTTTTTATTCTATTTTTTTAATTATTTTGTGGCCCTACCTTTGGAGTAGTCCAATTGGTAATTTTATTTCGGCTTTTAAATTTTTCTCAAATCATTATTTGGATATCAAAATGCTTTATGATGGTGATTATATTAAATCAACAAACTTACCTTATATGTATATTTTAAAATGGATCTTTATAACTACTCCGATACTTTATATATTTTTATTTCTCTTTGGATATTTAAAAACAATAAGCAATTTTTTTAAAAATATTTTTAATATGGAAAGTTATAATTCAAGTGGTAATTTTTGGGAGAGTGAGAGTGAAAAAAAAGATTTATTCATTTTGTTTAACTTAACAATAATCCTGTTTTATTTAATTTTATTCAAAACAGTTTTGTATAATGGATGGCGACATATCTATTTTTTGAATGTTTTTATAATTTATTTTTCAACTCTCGGTCTTTATAATATTGGTTTGTACTTAAATTCAAAATTTAAAACAAATTTACATTATTTTATCACTATTATTTTTCTTGTTAGCGTATCCTTTAAAATGATTTCTTATCACCCTTTTCAGAGTTTATATTTTAATAATTATTTAAAAAATATTACTCACGAAAAGTTTGAGATAGATTATTGGGGTTTATCTGGTAAAAAATTTTTGAATGATTTAATTGAATCTAATAAAGATAAAGCTTCTATATTTGTTGGTGTTGCATCGTATCTTCCATTAGAAAGAAGTGCGTATTTATTAGAAAATAAGGAGAGAAAAATTATAAATATTGTGGGACAAAATTATTCTGAAGCGGATTACATTTATACAAACTTTATATACGAAGAAGGTAAATATAAAGATTTTAAATATAAAATTCCAGAAAACTTTACTTTAATATATGATTTTAAAATTGATGGGTTCAAAGTTTACGAAGTTTATAAGAAAAATTAATTTAATTCATTACACTTTTTTAGGTCATACTTTGTAAGTAGTTGGGTTATTTCACTTTTAATAAAACAATTCTCATTCAGATAATCAGTGATAATGGGCTCCTTAATTGGATAAATAGAATAAATAATCTTAATGTTGTTTCTTTTAATTACTTCAATAAAAAGATTTTTATAACTTTTGTGAAATTTATTTTTTTCCCTAGGATAGTCTGTGCCATCTCCTGTATACCATCTTATTGTAGAATAAGTTTTCTTTTCAAGCATAGCAGAAAAAAAGGAGTAGTTTGTTAAGAGCATAAAATTATTGTTCTCTTTTTTTAAATAATCCTTAACTTCAACTAATAACTTTATCTCTTGGGCTGGTTTTTTTTTAAAATCATCTGGTGTTATCCATTTAAGACTATTTAGTTTATTATCTATTAATTTTGCGTCTAAAGACATATTTAAATCTGTGTAGTTAAGATCATGAAACTTTCTTTCTTCATTAAATCTTAAATGATATTTGCTGGTGACAAATATACAAAAAATAATAATTATATATGTTAAATACTTATTTTTAGAAATTTGTGAAAAAGAAAATCCAACTATAATAGGTATTAAAAAAAAAATATAGATTTGGTTTTTTGTTAACATTTGATGAAAAATAAGTGAAAAAGTAAAAAGTAAAATTATAAAAAAATAAATAAAATCTTCCTTAATAATAAATTTTTTATATTTAAAACTTTCCCAAAAATATGAAAAGGATAAGATAATTAAGGATATATGTATATATTTAAACTGTAGTATGACGCTACTAAAATTAAATTCATAATTTTGAAATCTTTCACTACCTATGGCTCGAGGATATACAATATACTGTTCAATAAAGGACGAAAACTTTATATCATATAAAAATCCAACAACTCCAAAAAATAATATTAATAATGATGAACTTAAAAAAATTGGAATGATCCATTTATAATTATTTTTGACTAGTGAATATAGTATTAAAATCAAGACTGATATTATCCCAACATAAACAGTTGGTACTTGTTTTGATAGAAAACCAAAAATATAGAAAACTGGCAAAAGATACCAGTAATAATTCTTTTCTGTTTTTATAGCTAACATCAGACAATAAATGCCAAGCAAAGAAAAAAAAGTAGCATGGTGATCTACAAAAGGTGTTCCGCTAGAGGGATAAGCAAGAATACCAAATAAAAGAGAGAATAAAAAACTATAAATTATTTTAACTTTAAATTTAATTAAAACAAAAAATGTAGCTAAAGTTACTATTCCATTGAAAAAAGATGCATGAAAAACATAACTTTTCCAACTAGTTCCAAACAAATAAAAAAAAATACTTTGAATATAATCTATAAGGGGGCCAGATATTATCCAATAAGAATTAAAGGGATACTCACCTTGTAAAATTCTATAACCACTATCAAAATGTGAAAAACTGTCATGAGGAGAAACACCTTTGCCTGCATAGTACTGATTTATAAAAACTGAAAAGAAAAAGAGAATTATAGCTAACAGATTTTCTTTTTTAAAAAAAATACTTTTATTCATTAAATATAAATCAAAAATTTATTTACCTAAACTGCTATCAATTTTTATTGCAGCATCAAAAAGTTCTTTAACAGAATTAATTGACAAGTTAAAATTTTCTTTTTCTTGATCGTTGAGAGACAACTCTATTACCTTCTCAACACCTTTCTGTCCAATTATGACTGGAACTCCTGCATACAAATTTTTAACACCATATTCTCCGTTTAAAAAAGCGGCACAAGGTAAAGTCATTTTTAAATCCTTTAAATAGGACTCTGCCATTACAACACCTGATGCTGCTGGTGCATAAAATGCAGAACCTTTTTCTAAAAGTTTTACAATTTCTGCACCTCCTTTTCTTGTTCTTTCTATTATAGAGGAAAGTTTTTCTTCAGTAATTTTATTTTCTTCAACTAATTTTTTCAAAGATTTTTTGTTAATTAGCGTTTGATTAGGTATAGGCACCATTGTATCTCCATGACCACCCAAAACTAAAGAATTTATTTTTGTGACTGGAGTATTTAGTTCTTTTGAGAGAAAATATTTAAACCTTGAAGAGTCTAAAATTCCAGCCATACCTACAACTTTTCTGCTAGGTAATTTTGAATATTTTTGTAATGCCATAACAATAACGTCTAATGGATTTGTTATACAAATTACAAAGGCATCAGGTGAGTTTTTTGCTATTCCTTCGGACACTTGCTTAATGATTTTAAGATTCGTACCAAGCAAATCATCTCTACTCATACCTGGTTTTCTTGGAACACCAGCGGTAATAATAATAACATCAGAGTTTTTTATATCTTTATAATTGTTTGTGCCTTCTAGATTAACGTTAAAACCACTTACACCTGATGACTGTGCAATATCTAAAGCTTTGCCCTTTGCGAGTCCTTCAGCGACATCAAAAAGAACTATATCCCCTAATTCTTTTAAAGCTATTAGATGGGCTAGAGTTCCGCCAATTTGTCCTGCGCCAATTAAAGAAATTTTTTTTTTCATTATTATTATTTCATTGTTGGCATTGTAAATTCAGGATCTGACTTGATTCCTGATGGCCATCTTGATGTTACAGTTTTAAGTTTTGTATAAAACCTTACTCCCTCTGGCCCATGCATATGCTGATCACCAAAAAGTGATCTTTTCCATCCACCAAAACTATGAAATGCCATTGGAACAGGTATAGGAATATTTATCCCAACCATACCAATTTTTACATTACTTGCAAAAGATCTTCCTGTATCTCCATCTCTCGTAAAGATACTAACCCCATTTCCGAACTCATGATCATTAACAAGAGTTAATGCTTCATTATAATCATTAGCTCGGATCACAGATAATACTGGCCCAAATATTTCTTCTTTATATATCCTCATATTTTTTTTAACATTATCGAAAAGACATCCGCCCATATAAAAGCCTTTTTCATATCCTTGAAGACTTAAACTTCTACCATCAACAACTAGTTTTGCCCCTTCCTTTACCCCTATATCAACGTAGCTCTTAACTTTTTCTAAATGTTCTTTAGTAACCAGAGGTCCCATCTCAGATTTTTTATCTAAGCCTGGTCCTACTTTTAGAGCTTCGACTTTCTTAGCTAAACTTTTAACTAACGGTTCGGCAACTTTTCCAACTGCGACTGCTACAGATTGGGCCATACATCTCTCACCGGCTGAACCATAAGCGGCCCCCATTAATCCATTTACAGCTTGATCTAAATCAGCATCTGGCATAACTACACAATGATTTTTTGCTCCGCCTAAAGCTTGAACCCTTTTTTCATTTTTAGCACAATTTTCATAAATATATTTTGCAATTGGTGTCGATCCCACAAAGCTTACAGCAGATATATCTTTGTTATTTATAATTGCATCAACAGCTTCTTTATCACCGTTCACAACATTAAATACTCCTGGTGGTAAACCAGCTTCTAAAAATAGTTCTGCCAATTTCATTGAACATGTTGGATCTTTTTCTGAGGGTTTTAATATAAAAGTATTTCCACAAGCAATTGCAACTGGAAACATCCACATTGGAACCATAGCTGGAAAATTGAAAGGTGTAATTCCAGCACAAACACCTAAAGGTTGTCGCATAGACCAACTATCTACATTGGTTCCAACATTTTCAGTAAATTCTCCTTTTAATAATTGAGGGATACCGCACGCAAACTCTACAACTTCTAAACCTCTCGTTAGGGATCCTTTGGCATCCTCATAAACTTTTCCATGCTCTGAAACTATAATTTTTGTTAAAAGATCTGAGTTCTTTTCTATTAACTCTTTAAATTTAAATAGCACCCGGGCTCTAGATAAAGGTGTTTTTTGAGACCAGTCTAAAAATGCTTTTTTAGCAGACATAACTGCTTTATTTACATCTTCAGTTGTAGACAGAAATACTTCTGAGCTTTGCTCGCCAGTGGCCGGATTGAAGACTTTTCCAGTTCTTTTAGAAGTACCTCTAAATATCTTGCCATCAACAAAATGCTGAATTGAATTCATTATTAATGATTAATTAAGCTTTTAACTTGTTGCAAGCATTTTCTTAATTGAGGCTATAGCTTTTGCGGGATTCAAACCTTTAGGACACGAATTAGTACAATTCATAATCGTATGACACCTATATAATTTTAGTTCATCTGCTACTTTTTTTAATCTTTCTTTTCTTTCTTCATCCCTACTATCTGTTATCCAACGATAGGCTTGTAATAAAACAGCGGGCCCTAAATATTTATCTCCATTCCACCAATAACTTGGACATGAGGTTGAGCAGCAAGCACAAAGTATACATTCGTAGTAACCGTCGAGTTTTGCTCTATCTTCCTGAGATTGTTTTATTTCTGTTGGTGTCTGTTCCCCAACCTTTGTTTTTAACCAAGGTTCAACGGACTCGTACTGTTTATAAAGTGTGCTCAAATCTCCCACTAAATCTTTAACAACTTTTAGGTGTGGTAGGGGATAAATGTTCAATTCACCTTTTATATCAGAGTGAGATTTTATACACGATAATGTATTTACTCCATCAACATTCATTGCGCATGAGCCACAAACTCCATGAGCACATGATCTTCTAAAAGTTAAAGTGGGATCAATCTCATTTTTAATTTTAAAAAGAATATCTAATACTTTTGGTCCACATTCGTTTAAATCAACTTCAAAAGTATCTACTCTTGGATTTTCATCATTAGATGGGCTCCATCTGTAAATATTAACTTTTTTTATATTTTTTGATCCAGTTTGGTCTTTGAAAAATTTTCCCTTTATAATTTTTGAATTTTGTGGAAGGCTAAATTGTACCATTAATACACTCTTTCTCTTGGAGGAAAATATTGTACTTCATTAGTTAAAGTTTTTGCATGAACTGGTCTATAAGCTACTTTTACCTCACCTCCTTTTTGCCAGGCAAGTGTATGGGTCATATATTTTTTATCATCTCTACTTTTATAATCTTCTCTTGCATGTGCACCTCTACTTTCTTTTCTGTGGTATGCAGAGTCTATCGTAGTCATAGCCTGTCTTATAAGATTATCAAACTCCAAAGTTTCTACAAGATCAGTATTAAACAGCAATGATTTGTCAGAAACCGAAATATCATTCATACCTTCAAAAGGTTTTCTAATTTGATCCATTCCCTCTTTCAAAGTTTTTTCTGTTCTAAAAACTGCACATTTTGATTGCATAGTCCTCTGCATAGATAATCTAAGTTCAGATGTCTTCGTAGAACCAGAAGCATTTCGAAGTTTGTCAAAACGATCTAAACATTTATCAGTTTCACTTTGTGGAAGAGTTTCATGAGGTGTTCCGGGTTTTAAAATTTCAGCTGCCCTATTTGCAGCAGATTTTCCAAAAACTACTAAATCAATTAGAGAATTGGAGCCTAATCTATTTGCTCCATGAACAGAAACACATGCTGCTTCACCAATAGCCATCAGGCCTGGTACAGTTGACTCTTTGCCATTCAAAGTTAAAACTTCTGCTTTATAGTTCGTTGGTATACCTCCCATATTATAATGAACGGTAGGAACAACTGGTATAGGATCTTTTTTAACATCAACTTCACAGAAAGTTTTAGCTGACTCTGCAATACCAGGTAATCTTTCCTCTATAACTTTAGGATCTAGATGATCTAAGTGTAAGTTAACATGATCTTTATTTTTTCCAACGCCTCTGCCCTCATTAACTTCTACTGCTATTGATCTACTGACAACATCTCTGGAAGCTAAATCTTTGGCTTTTGGTGCGTACCTCTCCATGAATCTTTCACCTTTTGAATTTAATAGGAAACCACCCTCACCCCTAACACCTTCTGATATTAATGTTCCAACACCATAAATTCCTGTTGGGTGAAACTGTACAAATTCCATATCCTGAAGCGGCAACCCTGCGCGTAATACCATTGCGTTACCATCTCCTGTACAAGTATGGGCTGATGTTGCAGTATAATAAACTTTTCCATATCCACCGGTTGCAATTATAGTTATATGTGATCTAAATCTGTGTATCGTTCCATCGTTCAAGTTCCATGCTATAAGCCCTTTACATTCTCCGTTTTTCATTAAAAGGTCTAAAGCAAAATATTCTATAAAAAATTCTGTATTGTGTTTTAAAGCTTGACCATAAAGAGTATGTAATATTGCATGTCCAGTTCTATCAGCAGCAGCACAAGTTCTTTGGACAGAATCGTTTCCATAATTCTTGGTCATTCCTCCAAAAGCTCTTTGATAAATTTTTCCCTCTTTAGTTCTACTAAATGGAACACCATATTTTTCTAATTCTATAACTGCTTTAGGAGCTTCTTTGCACAAATGTTCAATTGCATCTTGATCGCCAAGCCAATCAGATCCCTTTACAGTGTCATACATGTGCCATCTCCAATCATCTTCTCCCATGTTTCCGAGAGCTGCTGAAATACCACCCTGTGCAGCTGATGTGTGGCTTCTAGTTGGAAAAACTTTTGATATACAAGCGGTTTTAAGACCAGCCTCGGAAAGTCCAACAGCAGCCCTAAGTCCTGAACCACCTGCTCCAAGGACTACAACATCATACTCATGGTCTATAATTTTATATGACTTCATAATTCTTAATTCCTAATTAAAAAAATAATTAATAATAATGTTATTATTATACTAAATAAAACAAGTAATCTATTTGCGGCATTTTTGATTTTTAAATTGCTTATATAGTCTTCAAAAACCTCGCTTATAGTGAGTGAATAAAATATAGAAGCAAATATTAAAAATAAGGAAAAAATTATCTTATTAAGAGTATCCTCAAAAAATACCCCTATTTGAGAATTATTAGCATCTAAAAGTGAAACAAAATTAATTATAAACCAAATCATAAAAGGAATTAAAATTCCTGATGTGATTTTGATCGTTAACCATTTTTTTGTAGCTTTTATCATCTTATATTAAATTCTTTCCAAGTAAGTAGAATAAGACTGCTAAAATAAAAGAACCAAGAATAGTTAAAATTCCAGTAATTTTAGCCACTTTAAGATCAAATCCAAATCCCATATCCCATGCGAGATGCCTAATTTCATTTAAGATTTGAAAACTAAAAGTCCAACAAAAAGATATAATTAAAAATTTACCAAGAAAAGAGTTAAAAAATATTTTAAGAGAACCAGTGTCTCCCCCAAAAAATATTAATATTGATGAGATAAAAATAATAAAAGAAAAATTCAAAATACCAATTATTCTATGTGTAATAGATAAGAGTGATGATATATGCCACCTATAAACCTGTAGATGCGGTGATAAAGGATTGTTTTTATTATCAAACATATTTTTTAATTAGTTGTTCTGCGATTTGAACTGTATTCAATGCTGCGCCTTTAAGTAAATTGTCAGAAACGACCCACATATTTATTGCTTTACTATTGGAGCTATCATTTCTTATTCTAGATATAAAAGTTAAATAGCTATTTTCTGCTTCAATAGGTGTGATGTATCCACCATCTTTTCTTTCATCAATTACTTTACATCCGCTAGATTTACTTAAAATATCTTTGACCTTTACAATATCAAAAGGTTTTTCAAACTCCACATTAATTGATTCTGAATGAGAAACCATAACGGGAACTCTAACACAAGTAGCAGATACCTGGATCTTTGCATCAAGAATTTTTTTTGTCTCATTGATCATTTTCCATTCTTCCTTTGTATAGCCTTCATCAACAAACTCATCGATATGAGGTATCAAATTAAATGCAATTTGTTTTGTAAAATTTTTTGAATTAATTTTTTTTCCTGAAATATAATCTTTTGATTGACTTACTAACTCATCCATTGGAGCTTTACCTGCTCCAGAAACAGATTGGTATGTAGAAACTAAAACTCTTTTAATTTTAAAATGATCATGCAAAGGTTTTAGAGCAACTACCATTTGTATCGTTGAACAATTTGCGTTAGCAATAATATTTTTATTTTTATACATTGAAAGCTGATCCAGGTTAACCTCTGGAACTATTAAAGGTATATCTTTATCCATCCTAAAAAATTTTGAGTTATCTATAACAATAGATTTTTTACTTGCTTTCAAAGCCCATTCTTCTGCTATTTTGCTTCCAGCTGCAAAAAAAGTAATTTTGGCTTTTGAAAAATCATATTTTTCAAGACTTTGAACTTGTACTTCTTTACCTCTAAACTTAATTTTTTTTCCTTCACTTTTAGAGGAAGCTACTAAAAATAAATTTGATATTTTAATTTTAGATCTTTCTAGTATTTCAATAGTTTTTCGTCCAACGTTTCCGGTGGCTCCAATTATAGCTAAATTCATTTTAAGATTATTTTAATTTAAATTTGATA
>CETH01181112.1_pt1 | contig 22027 bp, 20 predicted proteins | sample 361461 | NCBI WGS metagenome assembly CETH01 (sample SAMEA2622695, study PRJEB7988) | marine metagenome | isolation source: saline water (ENVO:00002010), including
CTTTTAGTTGAAATGGACGGCTTTGAAACAAATGAAGGGGTAATCTTAATAGCTGCCACAAATAGACCGGACGTGCTAGATCCTGCCTTATTAAGGCCAGGAAGATTTGATAGACAAGTTGTTGTTCCTAACCCCGATATTCTTGGTAGGGAGAAGATATTAAAAGTACATATGAAAAAAATATCTGTTGCTAAGAATGTTGATCCTAGAATTATTGCAAGAGGAACTCCTGGATTCTCAGGAGCAGATCTAGCAAACTTAATTAATGAAGCTGCACTCCTAGCTGCAAGAAAGAGTAAGCTTACTGTAGGTATGATTGAACTTGAACAAGCAAAAGACAAAGTCATGATGGGTGCTGAAAGACGCTCAATGGTTATGACTGAAGATGAAAAAAGAATGACAGCTTATCATGAAGCTGGACACGCATTAGTAATGTTAAAGGTTGAAGGACATGAACCTCTTCACAAAGTTACAATAATACCTAGAGGAAGAGCATTAGGGGTAACTATGTGGCTACCGGAAAGAGATAAACTATCTCAAACAAGAACAGAATTAGAAGCTTTAATAGCATCTATGTTTGGAGGAAGAGTAGCAGAAGAGCTAATTTATGGTAAGAAAAATATTACTACAGGGGCTGGAAATGATATACAACAAGCCACAAATTTAGCTAGAAGAATGGTAATGGAATTTGGTTTTTCAGATAAGTTGGGACCACTAAGATACGAAACTAATCAGGAAGAAGTATTTTTAGGTCATTCTGTTGCTCAACAAAGAAATATATCTGATGGCACCGCGAAATTAATTGATGAAGAAGTTAGAAGGTTAGTAGAAGAGGGAGAAAAAACTTCACATAAAATACTGACTAATAACATCGATGAGCTCCATATAATTGCAAAGGGTCTTTTAGAATATGAAACACTATCAGCTGAAGATGTAGATAATTTACTTAAAGGAAAGAAATTAGACAAAACGAATACAAATACAGATACTACATCTGTAGATTCTAATAGTGAAAATGCTATAAAAAAAGATAATATGAAAAACCCACGTCCTAATGAAACATAATATTTAACTATTCTATTGTGGATGATGTTATTCTCATACCTAGAAACTTTGTTTATGGAAAATATGCCAAGTTTCTCGTAAAAAATAAAAAAGCTATGTCATTATCTAGTGATGTAGCTTTCTTAAATTTTAATATAGAATCAAGATATAAAAGTTTTCAAGACGAACACTATCTATACTCTGTTCAGAACAAAGATGGTTGGATCAATCCACACTTTAATAAAAACAAAATTTTAGAGGTATTAAAAAAATATAATTATAATAAAAAAAATTTCATGGGCTTAAATACTAAAAATATCCACGTTATGGGTATTTTAAATATTTCACCTGATAGCTTCTCCAATAATAGTACAGAAGTTGTCTCTATTAAAAAAGCAATTAATAAAGCTATTAAAATGTATGAAGAAGGAGCGAGTATAATAGATATTGGCGGAGAGTCTACAAGACCTGGAGCAGAGAGAATTAGCGATTTAGAAGAACAAACAAGAATAATTCCTATTATTAAAGAACTTTCTAAATATAATATACCAATGTCTTGCGATACTAGAAATGCATCCACAATGCAATTAGCTATAGATGCAGGCGTAAAAATTATCAATGATGTTTCAGCACTATCAGATAAAAAAGCAGCTAGCATTATAGCTAAAAATAAAGTTGGTTTAATTATTATGCATATGAAGGGACAACCAAATAATATGCAAAAAAAACCTAAGTATAAAAACGTCTCATATGAAATATTACATTATTTAAAAAAAAAAAAAGATTATGCCCTTGAAAAAGGTATTAAAGAAGAAAATATTTTAATTGACCCAGGAATTGGTTTTGGTAAGAATGATAAACATAATTTAAAAATTTTCAAAGATCTTGCACTATTTCATTACTTAAAATCACATATATTAATAGGAGCCTCAAGAAAATCTATGATAGGAAGAATTACAAATACAAATGTTGCAGAAAGATTGCCTGGTTCGATATCTCTTGCTATAGCTTCTATTGAAAAGGGTGTAAAATTTTTAAGAGTTCACGATGTAAAGGAAACTAAACAAGCTATCTCTATTTGGGAAAAGCTAAACTATAATTGATAAAAATATGAAAAAAAAAATAAATAACTCTAGAACTAAGAAAAGAAAATATTTCGGTACTGATGGGATTCGAGGTAGAGCAAATACTTATCCAATGACAGGAGAGACCGCTTTAAAAGTAGGTATGGCCGCTGGCGAATATTTTACAAGAGGCAAACATAAGCATAATGTTGTAATTGGAAAAGATACAAGGCTATCAGGATATTTAATAGAGCCCTCATTAACCGCTGGTTTTATCTCAATGGGAATGAATGTATTTCTAGTGGGACCAATGCCTACTCCAGCAATTTCTATGTTAACTAGGTCTATGAGATGTGATGTAGGAGTAATGATTTCTGCTTCCCATAACTCATATGAAGATAACGGCATAAAATTATTTGACCCTAATGGAGAAAAATTAAGTGATAAAAGTGAATTAATAATAGAATCCTTAATGGAGAAAAATCATAAAAGCAATCTAGTAGATTCCTCTAAACTTGGGAGAGCAAAAAGAATAGAAGATGCCGCTGGAAGATATTTAGAATTTGTAAAATCAACCTTTCCAGATAAAATTTCTTTAAAAAATATGAGAATAGTAATTGATTGTGCTAATGGAGCAGCCTATCAAGTGGCTCCTAGAGTATTATGGGAATTAGGAGCAGAAGTTATTTCTATCGGATGTAGCCCAGATGGCACAAATATTAATGATAAATGTGGATCTACTTATCCACATCTAATGTCTAAAATGGTAAAAAAACATAAAGCTGATATAGGCATAGCACTTGATGGAGATGCTGATCGGTGTGTACTTTGTGATGAAAAAGGTAATTTTATTCATGGAGATCAAATAATAGGCCTTATAACTAAAAGATACATAGATCAAGGACTTCTAAAAGGACAATCAATTGTAGGCACAAAAATGACAAATAAAGGTCTAGAAAATTTCTTAAATAACTTAAATATAGACCTAATTAGAGCAGATGTTGGGGATAGATATGTTGTAGAAAAAATGAGAGAAAATAATTGTAATATTGGTGGAGAGCAATCGGGCCATATTATTCTTGGTGAATATGGAAGTACAGGAGACGGATTAGTTGCGTCACTTCAAGTAATTGCTTCAATGGTAGAAAAAAATATTAAAGTTTCAAAATTAATAAATTTATTTTCATTAATGCCACAATCCGTTGAAAGTATTTCTTATAACTATAATTATTATAGATATAAAAACAACGACCCTTTTATTTCAGAAAAAATTAAGATTGCTGAAGATCAACTTGGTCAAGAAGGTAAAATAATTATAAGAGCGTCAGGTACAGAGAGTAAACTTAGAATAATGGGAGAATGTAAAAATAAAACTTTATTAAATAAAACACTTAAAAATTTAAAAACAGAAATAAAAAACTATATTAATGAATAATCAATTAGCAAAAATACTAACTATCGCAGGGTCTGATTCAGGAGGAGGAGCAGGCATTCAGGGGGACATTAAAACTATTTCATCTTTAGGGGGGTATGCAACTAGTGCTATTACTGCCATTACTGCCCAAAATACTTTAGGAGTAAAAGGTATTTTAAATATTTCAGTAGATATGATTGAAAAACAAGTTATTGCTATATTAGAAGATATAGGGGCAGATGCTATAAAAATAGGAATGCTATCAAATGAAGAAATAATAAATTGTATAGTTAAATTACTCTCTAATACAAATAAAAATATTCCTATTGTTCTAGACCCAGTAATGGTGGCAAAAGGTGGTCATAAATTATTAGATACTGGGGCAGAAAAAGCCCTAATAAATAAATTATTGCCCTTATGTACTATCATCACCCCTAATATTCCTGAAGCAGAAGTAATTACAGGTTCAAAAATAAATAATACTTCAGATTTAGAAACCGTTGGTAAATCTATTATAGATATGGGCATCGATAATGTTCTAATGAAAGGTGGTCACCTTAATAGTTTACAACTTACAGACATTTTAATAACTAAAAATAAAATAAAATACTTTAAAAATAAAAAAATTATTACTAAAAATTCTCATGGAACTGGTTGTACTTTATCAAGTGCAATAGCATGTGGTTTAGGACAAAAGCTAACACTTAAAAAAGCTGTGCAAAGAGCACATTTATATGTTTATAAATCAATACTAAATGCTCCTGATATAGGTAAAGGTAATGGCCCATTAAATCATTTAATTAAAGTATAAAAAAATAAAAATATTAAGATTGACAACTAGTTACACCATAATACATTGCTTATAAATTAATTCTAATAAATGGATATATAATATGAATTCCCTAAAATTACCCGATAATCCTAAATTCTCTTCAGGCCCATGCGCAAAGATTCCTAATTGGGAATCTTCTTTCCTTAATGGAGCCTTACTCGGAAGATCGCATAGAGCCCCTGTAAGTGTTAAAAGAATTCAAAAATTAATTGAAATGACAAAATCCATTTTAAATATTCCAGAAAATTATCACGTTGCCATTATTGGTGGATCTGATACCGGAGCATTTGAAATGGCAATGTGGACATTACTTGGAAAAAACGGGGTGAATATATTAGCATGGGATTCTTTCGGTAGAGATTGGGTGACAGATGTGATTGATCAGTTAAAAATTAAAGATACAAAATTAATTGAAGCAGATTATGGTTTCTTACCTGACTTAGATGCAGTTGATTTTAATAGAGATGTTATTTTTACCTGGAATGGAACTACTGCAGGAGTAAAAGTTCCAAACGGCGACTGGATTGATAGTAATAGATCTGGTTTAACTTTATGTGACGCAACATCTGCAGTTCTTGCAATGGATCTTCCATGGGATAAACTAGACGCTACTACTTTTTCTTGGCAAAAAGTTTTAGGAGGAGAAGCTCAACACGGTATACTTGTTCTTTCTCCGAGAGCTGTAGAACGTTTGGAAAATTTTATACCTTCTTGGCCTATTCCTAAATTATTTAGACTTGCTAACAAAGGTGTTTTTCAAAGAAAAATTTTTAATGGAAGTACTATTAACACCCCTTCTATGCTTTGTATAGAAGATGCAATCCATTCATTACAATGGGTAAAAAGTATTGGAGGTGCAAATTCAATGATAAAAAGAAGTTTGTCGAATTTACAAACAATTGAAAAATGGGAAACTAAAACTGACTGGATAGAATTTTTAGCTCAAAATAAAGATATAAGATCATCTACTTCTATTTGTTTGAAAATAATAGATCCATGGTTTTTAAAATTAGATAAAGATAAGAAAAAAGATATTCTAAAAAAATTCTTTTCATTATTAGAAGATAAAAAAGCAGCTTACGATATTAATCATTACCCATCAGCTCCTCCAGGAATCAGAATTTGGGGTGGTGGAACAGTAGAGACCTCAAATATTGAACTATTATTGCCTTGGCTAGATTGGGCTTGGGAATATTTAGAAAAATAATTTTTTAAAATGGAGATACCATATGGCTAAAGTTTTAATTTCAGATAAATTAAGTAGAAAAGCAGAAGAAATATTTAAAAAAAATAATATCGAAGTAACTACTAATACATCTTTATCTCCAGAAGAATTATCTAATACTATAAATGATTATGACGGCCTTGCTATTAGATCTAATACAAAAGTTACAAAAGAAATACTTAAAAATGCATCAAATTTAAAAGTAATAGGCAGAGCAGGTATAGGTGTAGATAATGTTAATATTGAGGCCGCTACAGAAAATGGTACTATAGTAATGAATACACCATTTGGTAATTCAATTACCACTGCAGAACATACTATTGCGCTTATGCTGTCACTTGCAAGAAATATTCCAAATGCAAATACTTCTACCCACCAAGGTAAATGGGAAAAATCTAAATATACAGGAACTGAGGTATATTCTAAAATACTTGGTATGATTGGATGTGGAAATATAGGATCTATAGTTGCAGATAGAGCTAGAGGTTTAAAAATGCATATAAAGGTATATGATCCTTATTTGACTGAAGAAAGAGCTAGAGAAATAGCAGTTGAAAAAGTAGAACTTGACGAACTTTTAAAAGTTTCTGATTTTATTACTCTTCATGTCCCCTTAACAAAAACAACAAAAGAAATAATAAATTCTTCATCAATAAAAAAAATGAAAGAAGGGGTTAAAATTATTAATTGTGCTCGAGGAGGATTAGTAAATGAAGAAGACCTTGCTAATGCAATAGAATCTGGTAAAGTTGGTGGTGCAGCATTTGATGTATTTAGCGAAGAACCAGCTAAAAATAATGTTTTATTTGGATTAGAAAAAATGGTAGTAACACCTCATTTAGGTGCTTCTACTGAAGAAGCTCAAGAGAATGTAGCCATACAAGTTGCAGAACAAATGTCTAATTATCTAACGAATGGTTCAATAACAAACGCGCTAAATATACCTTCTATTTCTGCTGAAGATGCTCCAAAGCTTAAGCCTTACATTAAATTATGTGAACAAATTGGTAAACTTTCTGGTCAGATAACAGAAACGAGTATTAAAAATATAAAAATAGAATTTGGTGGTCAAGCAGCATTATTAAATACTGAGCCTCTAATTAGCGTATTAGTTGCTGGTTTATTATCTCACAGTATGGAAGCCGTAAATGTAGTAAACGCTCCAGTAATTGCCAAAAATAGAAATATGAATATAAGTTCTTCTAAACATGAAAAAACAGGAGATTACATAACAGATGTAACCCTTACTGTGGAGACAGAAAGAAGAACAAGAAATGTCAAAGGCACATTATATGGAAATCAACCAAGAATAGTAGAAGTTATGAATACAAGAATTGAAGCAGAACTAGGACCTAATATGCTATTTATTACAAATGAAGATAAGCCAGGGTTTATTGGCTCTCTTGGATCTATTTTATCAAATGCAAAAATTAATATTGCAACATTTCATTTAGGTAGAACAAAAATTGGAGGCGATGCTATAGCATTGATTGAGATTGATGAAGCAGTTTCTTCTGAACTAATAAAAGAATTAAATAATATTCCTCAAGTAAAGAGTGTAAAACCACTTAATTTTGCAAAAAATATTATTTAGACTTAATATCTTAATAAATGGAAATTATAATAATAATATGAAAAATAAAGATATCAAAACTGCATTGCTTCCTAGAGGAATTAATGATCTTCTAGAAGATAAATCTTTTCAAGAGACTTTTTTATCTCAAAGTTTAATGAATATATTTAAATTAAATGGATATGATAAAGTTAGTCCCCCCATGATTGAATTTGAAGAAAATTATACCTTATATTTAGATACTACAAATAAACAAAATATATTTAGAGTAATTGACCCCATTTCAAATAAACCTATGTATATAAGAAATGATATAACTCCGCAAATAGCTAGAATTGCTTCAAAAAAATTATTAGCAAAAGATCAAATTTTAAGATTATCGTATATAGGCGATGTTTTACGCCCTAAAGGTACCCAACTTCACCCTGAAAGACAGATTAAACAAGCAGGAATTGAATTATACGGTGCTCCTAATATTTCTGGAGCAGTTGAAGTAATTTCAACAGGTATTCAAGCATTAGCAGAAATAAACTTATCAAATTTAATTATAGATATTACAATGCCTAATTTAACAAATTTAATTCTAGAAAATGCTAAATTAAGTGAACAAGAAATTAAATCAGCTGTATCATATTTAAAAGTTAAAAATATTAGTAGGATAGAAAAAATACCTAATTGTGGAAAATTACTCTCAAGAATAGCTGACGCGGCAGGAGAAAATGAAAGAGCATTAAATAATTTATATAAAATAAAGCTACCTCCTAAAGCTAAAAAACTCATTAAAGAGATCTCCTTAATATGTGCTAAAATAAAAAAACTTCACCCCAATGTAAATATTACAATTGATCCAATTGAAAATAGAGGCTTTAATTATTATTCTGGTATAGGATTTGCTATCTTTTCCTCTAATATTAAAAGAGAATTAGGTTTTGGTGGAGAGTATAATATTGAATTAAACGGAAAAAAAGAAACTGGAATGGGACTTTCTATATTATTTGATGGACTTTTAAGAGCTACTCATTTTAAAGATGAGCAAAAACGAATTCTCATTCCATATAAACATGATAGTAATAGCCTTCCTAAATTAAGAAAAAATGGATGGATTACTATAGTAAGCCATAATAAAAAGGCAAATATCATAAAAGAAGCTAAACAATATAAATGTTCATATATTTTAAAAGGTAACGAAGTTAAAAAAATATAATATGCTGAGGATCACATGACAAATGTTACAGTAGTAGGCACTCAATGGGGTGATGAAGGTAAAGGGAAAATAGTAGATTGGCTTTCAGAAAGGGCTGACATTGTTGCTAGATTTCAAGGAGGACACAATGCAGGCCACACAATAGTTTTAAATAAAAAAGTATATAAACTAAGTTTACTTCCTTCTGGAATAATAAGAAAAAAAACCTCTATCATTGGTAATGGTGTGGTTATAGACCCTTATGCATTAATAGATGAAATAAAAAAAATAGAAAATCAAGGACTAAAAATTACACCTAGATTACTTAAAATATCTAATAAGGCAAACTTAATATTACCTTACCATCAAGAATTAGACTTATTAAGAGAGAATGCAAAAGGAAATAATAAAATAGGTACCACAGGACGTGGCATAGGACCTGCGTATGAAGATAAAGTGGGTAGAAGAGCTATAAGAGTTTGCGATCTATTTAATAAAGAAAGTAGAGAAAAACAACTAAAAACTGCTTTAACCCATCATAATATAATTCTAAAAGGACTAAATAAAAAACCTATAAGTAAGGCAAAAATAAATAAAATGCTGGATAAATTTTCTTTATTTTTAAAACCTTTTGTATTTAATACAATGGAATTAATTATCTCAGCTGATAAAAAAAACAAAAACATTTTATTTGAGGGAGCCCAAGGCTCTATGTTAGATATTGATCATGGAACATACCCTTTTGTTACTTCATCTAATACGGTATCTTCTCAATCTGCATCTGGCTCTGGAATAGGACCTTCTCTAATTAATAATGTTTTAGGCATTACTAAAGCCTATACTACAAGAGTAGGTAATGGTCCTTTTCCCTCAGAATTAAATAATAAAACTGGACAATTATTGGGGCAAATAGGTCATGAATTTGGAGTAGTAACAGGTCGTAAAAGACGCTGTGGTTGGTTTGATGCAGTAATAGTAAATTATACAGTTAAACTATCGGGTATAAACGGGATAGCTCTAACTAAACTTGATGTGCTTGACACTTTCAAAGAAATAAAAATTTGTGTAGGATATAAAATAAATAATAAAATTATTAATACGGTGCCAGAAAGTTATACAGATATGGAAAAAATTAAACCTATTTATGAAACTTTGAAGGGTTGGCAAAAATCTACTCAAAAATGCAAAACTTTTTCTGAATTACCTTCTAATGCAAAAAAATATATAAAGAGAATTGAAAAACTTATTGATTGCCCTGTTTCAATGGTATCGACCTCTCCAGAAAGAGATGATACAATTTTACTAACTAATCCGTTTAAATAAGTTTTTTTTTATCTTCAATAGCTAAATTATTTTCTGATTTGCTTATACTTTTTACAGCAGCTTGAACTTTTTCGAAAGCTTTGACTTCTATTTGTCTAATTCTTTCTCTGCTTACACTGTACTCTTTACTTAATTCTTCTAAAGTCTTTGGATCATCTGTTAATCTTCTATAAGTAAAAATTTTTCTTTCTCTATCGGATAATAATGATAATGCAGAACCTAGCATAGATTTTCTTTTCTCTAATTCTTGCTTTTCAGCTACATAGGTTTCTTGATTCACTGATTTTTCATCAACTAATACCTCTTGCCAATCTCCATCACTAGAATCTACTGCTCGTGGGGCATTTAAAGAATAATCGCCTCCTATTCTCCTATTCATATTTATAACTTCTTCTTCATCGACAACTAATTTTTGTGATATTTTTTTTACAGTTTCAGGAGACAAATCTTTTTCATCAAAAACTTTTAATTCATTTTTTATTCTTCTCAAATTAAAGAATAATTTTTTTTGGGCAGAAGTTGTTCCTATTTTCACTAAAGACCATGAATGAAGTATATATTCTTGAATTGAAGCCTTTATCCAAAGTAACGCATAAGTTGCTAAGCGAAAACCTTTATCTGGATCAAAACGTTTTACAGCTTTCATCAAGCCAATATTTCCCTCACTTATCAAATCTGAAATTGGCAAGCCATAACCTCTATAACCCATAGCTATTTTTGCCACTAATCTTAAATGACTAGTAACTAAAGTGTGGGCAGCATCTATATCTTCATGCTCTAACCAATTTTTCGCAAGAGTATATTCTTCATCTTTTTGAAGAATAGGAAATTGTCCTATTTCAGATAAATATCTCTTTAAACTTCCATCAGCTGAAATTGAAGGTAAAGTAATATTTGACATTTATGGGTCCTTATAAAGTATATAATAATTAATAAATTGGTTATTTTACTGAAAATATCAAGTTAATTTATACAAATTCTTCAATTGAATCCTTAAGAGATTGTATGTCATCTGGTAAATCTGACATAAATACTAATTCTTTTTTAGAAAATGGATGTAATAATTTCAAACTGTATGAATGTAAGGCTTGTCTTGAAAAATTCTTTATTTTATCTGGCATTTTATTAGAAATTGTATGGCCTTTCGAGTATAATTGGTCTCCTATGATTGGTAACCCTATACTTGCTAAATGTACTCTTATTTGATGAGTTCTTCCAGTTTGTAAACTACATTCTATTAATGAAGAAAAATTATAAGCATCCAAAATTTTATATTCAGTAATTGCAGTTCTTCCCCCATTGGTAACAACAGACATCTTTTTTCTATCATAGGGATTTCTACCTATATTAGTTTCTATCACTCCTATTTTATGTTTAGGTTGACCCCAAACAATGGCTTTATATTTACGTTCTATATTTTTAAGCGATATCTCTCTAGACAAGTATCTATGCGCTTCATCATTTTTTGCGACCATCATTAAACCTGAAGTATCCTTATCTAATCTATGAACTATTCCAGGCCTTTTTACTCCTCCAATACCTGATAAACTTCCTTTACAATGATATAATAAGGCATTAACTAATGTACCTTTATAGTTACCTGGAGCTGGATGTACTACCATTCCTTCTTTCTTATTTATAATTAATAAGTATTCATCTTCATACAAAATCTCCAAAGGAATATCTTCAGGAATAGGGACATCATCCTCTAACTCTGGTAAAATTATTCTTACAATACTTCCTTTTATTAACTTATAAGATGGGTCTATATTTTTCTTATTATTTATTAACAAATTACCATTTAAAATAAGCTTTTTAAAATATGATCTACTTAATTTTTTATTATGAATTACAAAAGCTTTATCAACACGGATACCTTGTTCCTCATCTGAAACTAAAAATTCAATTACTTTAGTAGAATTATCCATAAAAAAAGCTTAAGTATATAAAAAACAGTTAAATAATAAAGAATATAGGTGAAATATTATGAGAGGTCTAAAATTTTTAGTAATATTTATGGGAGTCTTAATATTATTAGGTACTTCATTTTTAGTTTTTACAATAATTCAAAGAGGTAGTAAATTAATAAAACCCAATGAAGATAAAGTAATAAACTCAGCCATAGAAATAATTTCTCCTACAAATATGGAATTGAAAAATGTATCAACTAATGATGGTAAAATTATTATTAAATTTGAAGATGAGAATAAATTTATTATTAAAATATTAAATTTAGATACTGGTTTAGAATTAAATTCTATTTTAATAAAAAAAGAATGATTAATATTAACATATCTAAAAAAGTAAAAAATAATATTAAACAGCATGCTTTAAATGAATACCCAAATGAATGCTGTGGCTTTATTATAGGTTATATTGAAAATAATACTATGCAATGTGTAGATATAAAAAAAAGTAATAATATAGCTAATAATCCAAAGAATGCATTCGAAATTCACCCAAAAGATATAATTAATGCTATAAAAAAATATAGGAATACAAAATTATCTGTATTAGGACATTATCATAGTCACCCTAATAGTTTATTAAATTCTAAACCCTCTAAAAAAGATATAGACTCAATATATGATAGTAATTTATGCTGGGTCATAATAGGGATAAATGATAAAGAAATAGAATACTCTGCGTACATGCCAAAGTTATTAAAGAACAATACTTATGATTTAGAAATAATAAAAATTATTTAGGGGAAAAAGAATGCAAGATAAAGAATTACATCCAGATGCTTTAGAAATAATAAATGATATCAGATTAGCTGAAAAATCTGGAGAAAGAATACCTATGTATGAAATGAATCATATAGATGCAAGAGAGTCATACCTTGCAATGAGAAATGCTTTATCCCCTTCTGCTCCAGATGTATTAGAAATCAAAGATTTAGAAATACCAGTGGAAAATGATAATATCAAAGCAAGATTTTATCGAGGAATAAATAATAATAAACATGATATACTACCTGTAACAATATTTTTTCATGGAGGAGGTTGGGTAATTGGTGATCTTGACACTCATGATGTTGTTTGCCGGCAATTAGCAAATCAAGGTAATTTTGATGTCATAGCAATTGATTATCGAATGGGACCAGAATTTAGATTTCCAATTGCTATAAATGACGCCATAAACTCAATTAGTTGGGTAAAAAAGAACCCTTTAAAATTACCTATAGATTCCTCTAAAATCGCATTATGTGGGGATAGCGCTGGGGGAAATATAGCTACGGTATGTTGTATAAATTCAAAGATTAATTCTGGACCATTAATAAGTTTTCAGGCCTTAGTATATCCCTCAACTCACATGGGTGTAAATTATCCTTCAAAAGATAAATATGATGGATATATATTATCAAAAAAATTAATGAGTTGGTTTGAAGAAAAATATATAGATGAAAATCAATTAATGGATTGGAGAGCTGCTCCTATACTTTATAAAAACCTTTCAGGTCTTCCAAAGTCTTTAATTGTGGTAGCTGGTTGCGATCCTTTAAAAGATGAAGGGATTGCCTATGGGCAGGCTTTAATTCGAGCAGGAAATAGTTCTGAAATAGTTAATTTTAATGGACAAATTCATGGTTTTTTAACTATGGGTGCAAGAATTAAAGATACTGAAAAATTACTTACTTTACTCAGTGAAAAAATAAGTGAAGCCTTTCAGTAATTTATTTTTTAAAGGAATCATCAACTTCAATTTGATATGCATTTGCTAGTGCATTAGTCTGAGAAGCCATTGCTATTACTGAAAGTAATTCACTTCTCATTTCTTCTGTCATTCCTTTTTTTCTTGCCACCGCTGTATGAGAATGAACACAATACTCACAGCCATTTACTACACTTACAGCAATATAGATTAATTCTTTAGTAATTGAGTCTAAAGCACCTGGTGCCATAACCTGCTTAATTCTGTTCCATGTTGCATCTAATAGTTCGGGATCATTAGCTAGAGCTTTCCATATATTATTTATCTTATCACCACCTCTAGTTTTACTTATATCATCATATATGTCTTTAACTCTACCCTCAGCGTTTTCTGGTTCTATTAATTTAACAGTAGCCATTATAATTCTCCAATAAATATTATTTAACTTCTAATATAGCAGATCTAATAGTTTCAAAAATTGTATTTATTTGTTCTTTACTTACTATTAAAGGCGGGGATATAGCAATAGTTTCTCCTGTAAACCTTGTTAAGAGATTATTTTCAAAGCAATTATCAAAAACATCATACACTCTTTTTCCTAACCCATCTTCTCTAGTCTTTAACTCTATTCCTGCTACTAAACCAATAGTTCTTATATCAACAACATTATCCAAATCCTTTAACGTATGGGCCTGCTCTCCAAAATAGTCTTCTAAACTATTAGCTCTATCAAATAATTTTTCTGATTCATATTCTTCTAGAGTAGCTAACGCAGCAGCACATGCTAATGAATGGCCAGAATAAGTATAACCATGAAATAATTCTACTACATGTTCAGGTCCATGCATTAAACCTTCATATATCTTTTTGTGAGTTGCAACAGCACCCATAGGTACTGTTGCATTAGTAATACCCTTCGCAAGTGTCATTATATCAGGTATTACGTTAAATTTATCTCCAGCGAAAGGAGTACCTAGTCTACCAAACCCACAAATTACTTCATCAAAAATCAACAATATTCCATTTTTAGTACATATCTCTCTTATTTCCTCAAGATAGCCAATTGGTGGAACTAAAACTCCTGTTGAACATGCTACAGGCTCAATGATTACTGCAGCAATAGTAGATGCATCATGTAAGTTTATTAAATCTTTAAGTGAATTAGCTCTGTCAGCTCCGTGTTCTGGTTGTCCTTTTGAAAAAGCATTTAACTCAGGAATATGAGTATCTTGCATATGGTCAACACCTGGCAAATGATTTGAAAATTGTTTCCTATTTGCAACCATTCCACCTACGGACATACCTCCAAACCCCACGCCATGGTAACCTCTAGATCTTCCTATTAATCTAGTTCTTCTCGAATCCCCATTAGCGTTATGATATGCCAAAGCGATTTTCAAGGCAGTATCTACTGCTTCTGATCCGGAATTGGTATAAAAAATGTTATCAATATCTTTCGGTAATATACCTGCTAATCTAGAAGCTAAAGTAAATGCTTTAGGATGTCCCATATTAAAGGCTGTAGCATAATCCATTTCAGCTACTTGGTCTTGGACAGCTTTCACAATTCTAGGTCTACAGTGACCTGCATTAACACACCATAAACCGGCTACACCATCTAGAATACTTTTATTATCATTAGTTTTATAATACATATCTTTTGCGGATACTAAAAACCTAGGATTTTTCTTAAAACGTCTATTAGTAGTAAATGGCATCCAATAAGATGATAAATCATTTGGCATTTCATCTACTTTATTTTCTTCTAAATTTAACTCTTCTAAAACGTTATCTTTTAACATTGAATTTCCTTTAACTTGATATATTATATAATAATAAATTATTAAGTGATATTTGTAAAACATGACGGAAACTAAAAACACCTTAAACAATTTAATTCTCTCGATTGATAAAAATAATGTTTTTATTCAATCTCCAGATGAAAGAGATATAACTTATGGGGAACTCTTAAGTTACATCAAGGATACATATTTTAAATTATCCTCTCTAAAAATTAAAAAAGAAGATAAAATAGCCATAGTCTTAGGAAATGGAGCATCCATGGCTTGTACATTTGTAGCTATTGCAGCAAACTATACTTCTTGTCCATTAAACCCTTCATATACAAAAGAAGAATTTAAATTTTACTATGATGATTTAAAAGTTAAAGCTGTTATTATTGAAGAAAATAAATCTATTGATGCCAAGGATGCAGCTAATGAACTGGGTATAAAGGTTATTAATCTAAAACGAGAAACTACATCAGAAAATATTAAATTAGATATAGATTATGTTAAAAATAAATATAAATATTTACCGGAAACAACAACAAATGATATCGCAATGATTCTCCATACATCTGGAACTACCTCTCGACCTAAAATGGTTCCACTTTCGCAAAAAAATTTACTATCTTCCGCAAAAAATATTTCTAACACACTAAATTTAAAAAAAGATGATAAATGTCTAAATATTATGCCAATGTTTCATATTCATGGTTTAATAGCTGCAATATTAGCGCCTATATATAAATCTGGCACAATAATCACTCCACCTGGTTTTGATGCATTAAAATTCTTTAGATGGTTAGATGAATTTAAACCTACTTGGTATACTGCTGTGCCTACAATGCATCAAGCCATACTAGCTAGAGCACCTCGCAATAAAGAAATTATTAAAAATAACCAACTAAAATTTATTAGATCCTCATCAGCATCCCTACCAAGTATAGTTATGAAAAATTTAGAAAATGCTTTTAATACATGCGTAATAGAATCTTATGGTATGACAGAAGCTACGCATCAAATGACCTCTAATCCACTGCCTCCAGCTAAAAGAAAAGCTGGATCTGTCGGCCTAGCTGCGGGACCGGAAGTAGCATTACTTCGCGATAATGAGATATTGATAAATATAAAGAATAATAGAAATATTACAGGACAAATAATTATTAAGGGCGAAAATATTACTACTGGTTATATCAATAACCCTAAAGCTAATTCAGAAAGCTTTATAGATGGATGGTTCTTAACTGGAGATGAAGGTATATTTGATGAAGATGGGTATTTAAAAATTACAGGTAGATTAAAAGAAATAATTAATAGAGGTGGAGAAAAAATTAGCCCTAAGGAAATTGATGAAATATTACTAGAACACAAAAGTATTCAACAAGCAGTTGCTTTTTCTGTTCCTCATGAAAAATTAGGAGAAGATCTCTATGCAGCAGTAGTTCTAAAGGAAAAAGAAGATATAAATGAAAATCAAATAAAAGACTATTGCAAACAAAGATTAACACAATTTAAAATACCAAGAAAAATTCTAATTATAGATGAGATACCTAAAGGTGCTACTGGCAAACTTCAACGGATTGGTTTGCATGAAAAGCTGGGAATAAAGTAATGAATATCTGTATATTTGGCTCTGGTGCGATAGGAAGTTATATTGGAGCATTATTAATGAAAAGTGGGGTCAAGGTATCCTTAATTTGTAGAGGAGAACACTTAAACGCTATTCAAAATAATGGTTTACTTATGCAAAGTGAAGAAACTGGTGTTGAATATTTCTGTAAACCCTTAGCGACAGATAATCCTAATAATTTACAAAAACAAGACTTTATAATAGTTACTTTAAAAGCACATTCTGCAGCATTAACTGCTAAATCTCTTATTCCTTTGATGAAAGATAATACAACAGTTATAACTGCTGTAAATGGTTTACCTTGGTGGTATTTTTATAAAACTAATAATAAATATGAAAATATGAAACTAGAATCTGTAGACCCTAAAAATTTACAATGGAAATATATTACGCCTGAAAGGAGTTTGGGATGTGTAGTTTATCCAGCTGCAGAAATTAAAGCCCCTGGCAAGGTATACCACATGGAAGGTGATAGATTTCCTATTGGAGAGCCAGATGGTACCAAATCTAATCGGGTGCAAGAATTATCAAAAATACTAATAAATTCGGGGTTAAAATCTCCAGTAAGAAAAAATATCCGCGCAGATATCTGGATGAAGTTATGGGGAAATTTAGCTTTTAACCCTATGAGCGTTTTAACAGGAGAAACTTTAGAGGAGATAGCAAATAACAGTTCTTCTTGCTCTGTAGTAAAAAAAATGATGATTGAAGGTCAAGCTGTTGCTGAAGCTTTAGGCATTCATTTTCCTATTAGCCTAGAAAAAAGAATAGAAGGAACAAAAAATGTTGGAGCTCATAAAACATCCACATTACAAGACTATGAACTAGGTAGACCCATGGAAATAGACGCACTCACTAAATCAGTATCTGAAGCAGGAAAAATAGTTAATGTTCCAACTCCTACAATAGATAAAATTTATGAAGAAGTTAAACTTAAAGCTATAAAAGCTGGATGCTATATAGACCCTAATTTATAATCCAATAGCACATCCATCTTTTCTAGGATCAGAGCCCCCTATTAAAGTATCTCCTCTATGCTCTATAACCTGACCACCGCCATGCGGCAAATCACATACCTTGACTTGGTGTCCTTTTGCTGCCAGTTCTTCTCTGACATTTTGAGGTATACCTTCTTCACATTCCAATAAACCGTCAAAATAAAAACTTCTTGGAAAATCTAAACTTTTTTGAGGGTCCATTCCATAATCAATAATATTTGATAAAACATGGGCTTGTCCCATTGGTTGATAATGCCCTCCCATTACTCCAAATGATAAATAAGGTTTATTTTCCTTTGTAGCTATACTAGGGATTATAGTGTGCATAGGTCTTTTTCCACCCTTAATAACGTTAGGATGTGAAGGATCTAAAACAAAACTAGCTCCCCTATTTTGAAACAAAACCCCAGTATCATGGTCTACTAGTCCACTGCCAAAAGAATGAAATATAGAGTTTATTAATGAAACCGAGTTTCTTTCTTTATCTACTACAGAAATATATACTGTATTAGGATGAATTGGTAATTCTGGTTTATAATTCCTAATACATGAATCTATTTTTATTAAACTTCTTAAAGTCTTAATATATTCTTCAGATAACATCCGTTCTACTGGAACATTAGCGTGATCTGGATCTGCTAAATAATGGTCTCTATGACTGAATGCTATTTTAGTTGCTTCAGCTTGCAAATGAATACGTAAAGAGGAATTGGGGGCTATATCAATAAAATCAAATCCTTCTAATATTTTTATTATCATTAGAGCTATTACTCCTTGCCCATTAGGAGGACATTCAAATATTTTAACACCTCTATAATTTGCTGAAATTGGATCAACATAATTTGCTTCGGCATTAGCAAAGTCCTCTAAATTGTGAAAACCTCCTAAAGAATTAAGTTTTTTTACCATACTTTTTGCAATATCTCCCTCATAAAAGCCTGCTCTTCCATGTTCTGCTATACTTTTTAAAGTTTTAGCTAATCTTGGTTGATAATGAATATCTCCGGCTTTTAAACATTTTCCCTCTGGTAAGAATAAGTTCTTACAATCTTTATCGGCAGCTAATTTTTCTACTTCCCTTTCCCACACATCAGCAATAACATCTGCAACTATATAACCTTGCTCAGCGTAATTAATTGCAGGCTCGAGTATTTCTTTTAATTTTAAATTTCCATGATCTTGAATTAGTTTAATCCAACCTGCTACTCCTGTTGGTACACTAACTGAATGCGGACTCTGAAATGGAATACTTTCTTTGATTCCTAAATTTTCTAGCTTATCAATTGATATACTATTTGGAGCTCTTCCTGATGCGTTCATACCTATGATTTTATTACTTTGTGCTTTATGATATAAACAAAATAAATCTCCTCCTACGCCAGTTGAATGAGGTTCAACAACTGCTAAGACGGAAGCTGCAGTAACTGCTGCATCTACTGCATTACCGCCTTTAGATAAAATATCTATGGAAGCCTTACTTGCTAGTGGATGAGATGTACTGACCATTCCATCTAAGGAATATACAGGTGACCTACCTGGAAAATGTGTATTTCTCAATATTATACCTTATATTATGTTTGTTTATTGTTAATATATTATATATAAATTAATATTGATACATTTAATGGTATTATAGTTAGTTTATATGGTTTTATATTTTAATATCAGCCAAGATATTTGTTGGGTTAGTATGATGATAAGGGTCATCAGGACAATTATCCATTTTACCCTCTTCTTCCCATACTTTTTCAACTTTACTATCATTAATTAAAGCTGCATATCTCCATGACCTCATTCCAAAACCCAAGTTATCTTTTGCAACTAACATATTCATTTCTTTAGTTAGTTTTGCAGAACCATCTGCGATAAGTTTGACTTTTTTAATACCCTGATCTATTGCCCATTTATTCATTACAAAAGAATCATTTACAGAAACACAATATATCTCATCTATATTTTGTCTCAATATTTCTTCATAATTATCTTCAAATCCAGGAAGTTGATATGTTGAACAAGTAGGTGTAAAAGCTCCTGGTAAAGAAAAAATAAGTACTCTTTTATTTGCAAAATAATCTTTAGTTGTATGAGTAGTCCATTTATATGGATTATCTCCTCCTAAACTCTCATCTCTAATTCTTACATGAAATATTATATCGTTAGGTATTGTTTTTCCAATAAGCATGATTTCTCCCAAAAAAATAGAATTAAAAATATAAAAAAAAATCTAGAATGCTTACAATGGAGGTACTCAAAATAAACATTCTAGAAAAAAAAATTAAGAAGTGTCATATAAATTGTTAATTTTATACTTACTTCATATACTTTATACAAAAGATTAAAGGTATTGTCAATGAGAATGATAATCATTCTCATGCTATATTTAAATTTTACAATTGAATATTTTTTATTATTGTATACTATAATTTAATGAGAATGATTCTCATTCTCATAAACGGAGAGAGAGGTACATAGATTTAAAGTTGGGAATAAAATAAAGGAAAATTTATGTATATGACAACAAAAGAGAAAATATTACTGTCTATGACAATCACAGGCATTATATTATTAGCTTTAATGATATTTTTTGCATCTTATGAGTCTAAAGCAGCCAATACAGACTATACACCTAAATCTGATATTCATGCTGGAGTACATTCTACATCAGCTGTTGTTAAGCAAGTTCTTAGTAACTTTGATAATCCAGAAGGAGCTATATTTAGTCATGATGGAAAATTTGTATTTATTTCAAATTCTGCAGAAATTGGAGATAGAGGAGCAGGATTTTCATGGACTGAAAATGAAGGTTATATTAGTAAACTAAGTGTAAATAGTAATGGAACACTTACAATGGTTGAAGAAAAACTTATCACTGGTATCAGCTCGCCTTTAGGTATGGGAGTACTCCCTGTTTCTACTGGAATGTTTCCTGCTGGAACAATATGGGTTTGCGTTGGTGCTGCACCAATTGTAGATCAGGATGGAAAAACTATCACTGATAGAAATAGAATGAGATCTAAACTTTTAGCATTTAATGTAGATGGAAAAATTTTAGGTGAAATAGATACTGGTGCTGGCTCAGTTTTTGAAGAAATAACTGGAAGCCCAATTATCTTAATAAATGCTTTAGGTTTTGATAAATCTGGTAATTTATTTGTAGCAGATACTGCATTTGGTGGAGCTCAATTTGATCCTCCATGGGATGGCGCTGGTGGATTATGGAAGATATCAGTAGATAGCTTAGATGCTATGGCTTCTGGCAAAAAAGCACCAACAATGCCAGAGTTTCTTGCTATTCCTGGTAACCCAGATGGCGTAGAAGTCTCACCAATTGATGGAATGGTATATGTAAATACAGTTGGACCTGTTGCAGGTGCACCTGATCCAGCAAATGGTGGTATTTATGCAATAAGTGATATGAAAACTTTACCAGCCCCTATGGATGGAAATTTAGGTGCCTTAGATGGATTAGATTTCACTGCACAAGGGACTATGGTAAATTCTCAGATTAGAGGCGACATTCCAGCTAGACTGTATGTTAATTGTATTGGTAAAGAAGCTACTACTTTAGAGCTAGTTCCTAACCAAGAACTTTCAGGTCCTGCTGATGTGGCTATAAGACAAATGAGTGATGGCAGCTATATGATTGTAGTTCCTGAGTTAACAGCTAGAGATAATACTCCAGGTGATGACGATGTAACTGTTTTAGCAGTTTCTAGTTCATTTGATTGCAGATAAGCTAATAAACATAAGGGGGGTCTTAATTTAAGTCTCCCCTTCATATATTAAAAAAAGTTCCGTCTTTATCTTCAATTTCTACAACCCAAATATCTGAATCTACTTTTACAATATTATCTATTTTTTTATTTATATCGGCATCAATTTGCCATCTTTCAAATCCGTAAACCTCCCAAGGCTTTTTTATTTTAGACTTACGATAAGAATAAAGCATAGAATAACCTTTACAATTACTTACCTTTAAAAATATTTCTCCAGCATTAATATCTCCTCTCTTAATTAAATAAGCATCTATAAAATTTTTATTAGCCATCTTGATTAAAGCTGTAACTATTATCTCAGAATTGATAGTCATATATATCCCAAAAAAAATAAATTAAATGTTGAAAGTAGTATAACAAACATATATTATTCGATTTCTTATAATTTATACTATTTTTATAGCACAAAAATCATTTTTATATTAATGTGCATTAAAAACGACAAGATTTTATTAACAATAAAGTATTCGGAAGAGACATGAATTACGCAGTATTAAAAAGTGGTGGAAAACAATATAAAGTATCTG
>CETH01111855.1_pt1 | contig 21989 bp, 36 predicted proteins | sample 361461 | NCBI WGS metagenome assembly CETH01 (sample SAMEA2622695, study PRJEB7988) | marine metagenome | isolation source: saline water (ENVO:00002010), including
AATTTAATTAATTTTAAAAAGTACTTTAATACAAGCAATTCACTTTCAGAAAGTTTCATAAATTCAATTAAAGCATCATAATTATTTTCATCAAATTTATGCGAGAACTCAATCATTTGATTTTGGTTCTCATTTACAAAATTTTCAGCTATTTGAGATGGAGTTAGACTATTTTCAATTAAATTCCCAGGGTTAAAATTTTTCCAAGATTTATAAAACCATTCGAACCAAAGATTTGTTATGTTTTTATTCATTTATATATTTCTCTTTTATTGACCTAATTCAAATATATATAAAATTATTTAATTTACAAAAAATTTTAAGAAAAATTATAAAAAATCTTATTTTTTACAAAATTCATTAAAGATAAATTTGTTTAATATATAAATTAAAAATTTTAAAAATTAAATCCATTATTATTTTAAATATAATAAGTTAAATGAAATTTAATTTTGATGAAAGAAAATATAAATATTAAAAAATTAAACTATGTAATAGGTTTAGGAAAATCTGGATTTTGGGCAGCAAAATATTTGAATAGTAAGAAAAAGAAAGTTATTGTTATTGAGAGTAAAAATAGTAAGGAAATTACAAATTACAAAAATGAATTAGAAAATATTGGTGTTGAAGTTTATACTAATACATCTTTTGAATTCAAGATATTTATTCCGCAGATTGATAAAATTGAATGCATAGTTATAAGTCCTGGTATAAGTTTAGAGAATAAAACAATTATTCAATTAAAACATAAAGGTATAAAGATTATTGGAGAAGTTAATCTGGGCTGGAATGATTTAAAAAGTATAAAATGGGTAGGGATCACAGGAACTAATGGGAAAACTACAGTTACTGATTTATTGAGCCATATTTTATGCAGTAATAATATTAATGCTCCAGCAGCTGGTAATATTGGCATACCAATATGCAAATATGCATATCAGCAAAATAAAAATATAAAACTTGATTGGCTTGTAGCTGAATTAAGTAGCTACCAAATTGAAATTTCTGCAAAAATTAAACCCAAAATAGGCATTTGGACAACATTTACCCCAGATCATTTAGAAAGGCATAAAACAATAAAAAATTATTTCAATATCAAAAATAAATTACTGAAGGATTCTGAATATAGGATTTATAATCATGACGATAGAAAACTAAGGGAATCATCAAATTTACTTTGTAAAGGTATTTGGATTACCTCAAATTCAAATACTGGAATAAATTCCAAATGTGATTATTGGATAAGTAATGATAGATTTGTTATGGAGAAAGAAATCAAATTATTTCATTTGAATATTTTTAAATTAAGGGGTAAACACAATATTCAAAACTTATTAATGGCTACAGCTGCGGCTAGAAAAATTGGATTATCAGGATTGCAAATTAGTCAAAGTCTAAAAAGTTATAAAGAACTTCCTCATAGATTAGAGACTATTTTTAAAAATAAAACATTAGAAATAATTAATGATAGTAAAGCTACTAATTTTGATTCCACAATTGCAAGTATTAATTCAATAAATCAATCATCTATATTGATCTCTGGAGGAAGAATAAAAAATGGCAACTATAAATCATGGGTAGATAAATTAATAGAGAAAACCGATGCTATTTTTCTATATGGAGAAAGCGCTGAAGTAATAAGACAGTATTTGATGGAAGGTGGCTATAAAAATAATATTTTTGTTTTCAATACCCTGAAGGAAGTGGTAAAAGATGTTATTCAATTTGCCAAGAATGAAAATAAAAAAATAATATTATTCTCACCCTCATGTTCCAGCTTTGACCAATTTAAGAATTATGAGGAGAGAGGAAATATTTTTAAATCACTTGTATCTGAATCCTTTTCAAATTAAATGATATGGCCGGTCATTACAACCATAACCGAACTAGCAGTTTAGAAAAACATTAAGTTAAATTCGTATTAGGAATTGTTTTAAATATGAACGAAGCAAACAATTTACCAAAAGCTATAAGTCATAAAAAATTGTCGATACTTATGAATCAAGCAAAAAAAGACAATATTTTATCTGCTGAAGATATTAGTTTTGAAGACAAACAAATTGAAGATTTTTTAAATTCACTTAATAATTTTGAGGAAGTTTCCAAAGAACTTCTAAATAAATTTTCTATTAAAAATGATAATATTTTTAAATCAAAATCTTCTAAATCAATCATGGCCTTAGGGGCAATGGAAGTTCATTTGAATATGGCCCTTCAAGCTATGAAAGTATTTCAAAACGAACAAGACTAGTTATTAAAAAAACTTTGAATTATAACTGTAGGAGTTTATGGAAAATTAAATAAGTTTTCTTAGGATTTATTTATCTGCAATTTTTTCTTGAGCCCTAGAAGCTTTTGCTAAAATTTTTTTCGCTTCATTTCTTGTTAGACACTTTTCAGCTTTAACTTGCAACTTATTTAATTTTCTATGTTGCTTAGAGTTTTTCATTAAATAATAAATTTTTTATAGAATTTAAATATATAAAAATATTAACATTAATTTTATTATTTAGCTCTTTTCATTAACTGCAATTAAATTATTGAATAATCTTCAATTAAATTTGAGTTATCTTTGCAATATAATGGGTGAACGGGATTTTTAAATTTTGTTTTTTTAATTAGCAGAGGTCCTAGAGGGTTTTTAAATTTATTTTTCTTTAAATAAGAGTATTTTTTTAATAATTTATAAACATATTTATTTCGATCAAAAAGATTACCATTATTTCCCCAACCCAACCATATATGGCAGTTAATATGGCTTGACCAGTATTGCAAGCTATCATTGATTATTTTATTAGTGTGAATACCAAGAGGTTCTTTATGATTAAACAATATCTTTGGATCTTTTGAAATAAGTGAAAAAAGATTAATTATCTTTATGTTCCCATATTCATATTTATTAGATATTTTAATGATTTTTTTAGTTGTATTATCTAAATAATTTGAATTAGATAAAGAGGGATTAAGCCCTATGAAAATCAACTTTTTATTTTTTTCAGATATATCTAAATTTAATTCCCATCTATATCTTTGACATTTGCTAAGCAGGCAATTTATTTTAGTCAATTTAATTAACCCAAACCAATTCCCCTTGCCATAAGCGTTGCAAAGAGGGGTATCGTCGCGAATCCTAATAACTCAGTAGTGATTATTAATCTAAATCTTTTTACTAATTTTTCTGATATATCTGGAAGTTTATTCTTACTTAGAGGTATAGCCCATAAAATGTAGGTTACTGTTGGGTATAAAGATAATAAACCAACACAAATATATAGTGTTACTTTAATCCAAAATATTGGATTGCTGGTATAGAAATCTCCACCTTGGCCAAAATATTTTACTCTCAATATACCTGTAATCAAAATAGCAACCCCTGCTAAACCATAAACAACATCAGCGATAATCATAGAGATCGTCTCACCCTTTGTTAGGTTTACTTTAAGAGTTAATCTTTCGAAAAGGAGAGAAGCAAAACAAAGAATAATACCTAAATAGTGCAAATAAGCTACTAAAGCGCTTTTGGTTGTTTCACCAACTGAAATGGTTCCCAGTAACATTCAAATGTCATATTTTATACAATAATAGCTGGTATATCCTTAAACCGTTTTTTCTGGTGAATTAATTATACTTTTAAATTAATTAGATACAAAGTCTTTTTTATTCCATACCTCAACAACATCAGGAAAATGTTTTTCCATACAACTATCGCATACACCATGACTAAACCTTATATCACTCATATTTGATAAATACTTTTCAATATGCATCCAGTCTCCATCTTTATTTTTAACTTCTCTACAGTATGAACAGACTGATATTATTCCCTCTTGATTATGCAAGTGAGATAGAGCATCTAGTAGATTTAAAGAACGCTTTCTAAGTTCTAAAAAAGATACTATTTGCTTCGACAATAACTCCATTACAGTTCTCTGCTCAAAAGTTAAACAACCTGGTTTTCTATCTATTACACATAATGTACCTAATTTATTACCTTCACTATTTTCAAGTGGAAATCCAGCATAAAAACGTATCTTAGGATCTCCAGTGACCAGAGGATTATCTATAAATCTTTTATCTTGAAGAGCATCGTTAATAATCAACGGACTACTTTCCTTAATCGCATGAGTACAAAAAGACCAATCTCTCTTAGTTTCAGAGATTTCAAGACCAACTTTAGATTTAAACCATTGCCTATTTTGATCAACTAAAGTCATTAACGATATCGGAACATCGCATGTATAACAGGCTATTTTAGTGATTGAATCGTAACAAGCTTCTGATCCAGTACCTAAAATCCTATATTCTGCTAAAGCTTTTAACCTTCTTTCTTCTTCTTCTTTATCTGAAATAAGATTTTTCATTTAATTTACCAGTCCATATCTAACTCTAGACTGACTATTTATTTTAAATTTGTTTTTATGGAATACTTAATAAAACAAAATTTATCTTAGTGAATTGTTACTTAGCAGATGAAATAGCTTTTCCAGCCAACCATCCACTAGTCCAGCAATGTTGAAAGTTAAAACCACCTGTTATTCCATCAATATTTAAAATTTCTCCTGAAAAAAATAATCCTTTAACCAATAAACTTTCCATGGTTTTAAAATTTACTTCATTTATGTCTATACCTCCTGCGGTAACAAATTCATCTCCAAAAGGTCCTTTCCCTTTTATTTGATATTCATCATGAAGTATTAGATTTATAATAGACTCTTTTTCATGAGAAAGTATTTCTGACCATTTTTTATCTGGATTAATATTAATTCTTTTTAATAGGAAAATCCATAATCTCCTCGTTATGGTTGGAAGAGGACGAGCATTATACAAATTTAATCTGCCACTCTTTTCTCTTAAATTACTAATATTTTGCTTTAACTCTTCAAAATTCAAATCAGACCATCTTATAACTATTCTAAAATTATATTTTGCACTAAATAACTCTCTTGCCGCTATTGATGACAGTTTAAGTATTACTGGGCCGCTAAACCCCCAATGTGTAATAAGCAAGTCTCCATTATTTTGATATATTTTTTCGTTAAGTATTATTTTTATATTGATATTTTTTACTGAAGCTCCTGCACATTCTGCCAGACCATAATCTTTGCAAGTAAATGTAAATAATGATGGTATGGGTTTAATTATATTATGACCTAAAGACTTAGCTAACTTATGCCCACTGGGATGTCCTCCTGTAGATATAAGAATTTTCTTTGAAAGAATAAACTGCTCTGCCTGAAAAACAACTTTAAAAAGATTACCGGGCTCTTTACTGATCTTATTTACATAATTTTTTGTAGACATCTCAATACCTCCATTTACAGCATAATTTTTTAGGCATTGAATTACATCAATTGATGAATCAGATACAGGAAATATTCTTTGATCACTTTCAATTTTCAAAGGTAGTCCCCTAGATTCGAACCACTCATAAACATCTCCCGTAGAAAATCTGCTAAAAGACTCTAAAAGTTTTACCCCCCCTCTTGGATAATTTTCTATTAGTTCATTTGGAAGCCATGAGGCATTTGTTAAGTTACATCTTCCTCCACCACTTATTCTTACCTTTTCTAGAAATTTTGAAGAGGCTTCCAAAATCTTTATTTTTTTAACACCACTGTCTGAAGCTGTTATGGCTGCCATAAAGCCAGCCGCACCTCCCCCAATAACAACTAAATCATATACATCCAATTAGTATAATAAAGTTAACATCAACGATGATAATAGCAATTAATAAATATTGAATCAGAAAAGATTACTTAAATATACACATATATATTTCATTAAATTTTATCTCCCAAAATTTTATTTTTTACACTAGGTTGTTATGTATGAATATATTATTTTCCTACGTTAAATATTCTGAAGCAAGCTTCCCAATGAGTAGTCAATATACTGCTCTATTATTTTTAACCTCGGGAATATGGGTTTTATTATGGATTGGTTATAGAAACAACAAAATTAATGATGAAAATAAGGCTAAAGAAAAGTTTGAGCGGATTAAGAATAAAACAGAAAGAAGAAAAAAACTGGAAAGTCTTTATCCAAAGGATTAATAGAACTCAAATAAATTTATTCAGTTAAATATTAATAGCTTACTTTATTTAAATCATTCTTAAATTCTGGTCTTAATTGAATAAGTTTTTGTATCTCTATATTAAGTTCTTCTTCAGAAGCAAAACCTAATACATCATAGGGTTCTATACCTAAAGATAATTCATATTTATTTATTAATTCCATTCTAATAATTGATTTAATTGAATATTAATTAATTAATTAAGAGAGGAATCACTAAAGTCCTTGATTCAACATAATAATCCTAATAGTGCATTGCACAATTATCAAATTTTAGTTTTAGTAAAGAAAATAAGCAATTTTATGATTAGTACATTTCAAATAAATTCAAATCTTAGAAAAAATCCACCGAAACAGAATAAGAAATTATTAAATTCTATATTTATTTATGAAAATTTAATCCACTCTAAAACTTTCTGGATTAGCTCTATTTATTTTTTCTTATCAATCACTCTTTTAACAGGCGTTCATATGTATGAATATTACAAATGTTTTTTATGCTGATTATCTTTTAAAACTTTACTAAGAAATAACATTATTAATTTTAGAATATTAGTTTTATGCAATTAAATAATTTTAAAAAATATATTCAATATTTACCTGGAACATTAGTTATAATTTATGTCTTAATATTGGTTTTTACCCAAATTTTAAAATGATTATCAATTAATTTATCATCTTGGTTGGAATAATTGCAGCGATTGGAGCATCATTTGCTTGGACTTATGCTTGTTTCATATGGCGTTCTCAGACAAATAAATTCAAACCATTAGAGATTAATCTTTTAAAAAATGTACTGGCATTTTTATTCTTTTTACCTGCTTTATTTACTTTTGATTTTTCTATTGAAACTCAATATATATTTATATTATTTATAAGCGGAATTTTAGGAATAGGATTGGGAGATTCATTTTATCTAAAATCTTTAAAACTAATTGGCACTAGAAAAACATTATCAATAGAAGCTTTATCTCCAATTATAGCTGCGTTTTCAGGTGGTTTGTTTATCAATGAAAATTTACCTATGAAATCCTGGATAGGTATTTTAATAGTAACCTTATCTCTTGTCATAATAATAAAAAAACAAATCTATCTTATAGACGAAAACTCTAATTTAATATCACAATCATCTAGGCCTAAAGATTTTATATTTGCATTATTATCAGTTTTTTGCGCTGTGATAGCGGCATTACTTTCACGGTATGTATTTACACAAATTGAAATTTCTCCACTTCATACAACAGAACTTAGACTACTAGGAGCAATCTCTTTTTTAATATTATTTTCAAATTTTAAATTTAACTTTTTTATCAAGGAACTGAGCATTAATGAAAAAATACTTTTTTTTATATCAGTTTTATTAGGTACTAATTTTGGAATATTACTGCAGCAAATAGTATTTAAAAAACTTCCTATTGGAATAGGTTGGACATTACTAAGCACTTCTCCAATTATTTCTTTATTATTTACAAAAAAAGAGGAAGGTTATATTTCTAAAGGGATTATTTGCACGACAGTTTTTTTATTTATTGGCATAACTTTAATAATTTTATGATAACTAGATGTAATAAATACTCATGTTATAAAAATTTGCTCCAAATAAAATTCTAATAGCGTATTCTAAATAAATGAAAATTCTAAAGAAAAAAAGACTAAGTATTATTGAGGTTTATTTTATATTTTTTTCATGTCTTCTTACAGGTTTTATTAGTTATCAAACGGTTGCTAATTCTATATTAAGTTAATTTTTAAGAGCTCTTTTGAATTGATTTTATTAGATGTCCACCATCCTGATCATCATCATCATTTGAATAAAAAAATAAAAAAAATATTCCTAATGAAGCAATGGAAATGGAAATAGATATAGTTGATAATTCATCCATTAATTTTTAATAAATAAGAAGAGTATATCAATAAGAGGGATTATTTTTATAATTTAAATATTTATAATAAATTTTTTTTTATGATTTTATTTATGCTAATAATATACATTTAGTTAAATAAGGCATTTTGAAGATTTCAATAAAGTCTCCCTGCAGCGCAAGTACCATAATTAAATATGGTATAAAAAACTGGCCTATATGGGAATGTGAGCCTAAAATTTTTGACTGGTTTTACAAAGAAAAAGAAACTTGTTTAATACTCCAAGGAGAAGCAATTATTAAAGCCTCAGGAGAGATTTTTCAAATAAGGTCTGGAGATTTAGTAATATTCCCTGCAGGCCTTAATTGCACTTGGGAAGTAAATAAAGCTATTAAAAAACATTATAGATTTGGAGATTGATAAACAATTTTTTATTATTTATTAATTTAAATTATGAAAAATTTAAACATTAATAGTAAGCTAATACTATAAATTTTTTTAATATATGTCATTCTCGGATGAAGAATATTTTGAAGTTATTCAGAAAAACAAAGAAGTTAACAAAGCATACGACAATATAAGACGTATCTGTAATGAATTGCAAAAGGAAACCAATTGCCCTGAAGAAGACATCGACTATTTTTTAAAATTTATAGCAGGTAAATGGAAGGATTAATTAATCTTTTCCTACCTTTGCTGCATCCCAATTCTTTTTAGGTCCTGTGTTGATACTAGATTCTCCTTGAGCACCTCTTACAAAGAAAATAAATCCAACCAGACCAGATATTCCAAAAATTGCCGCAAGAGGATTAAAAGAAAAAGAAAATGTAGATAGTAATGAGAACATAAAATTAATAAAACCAGAATAAATAATAGATTTTGAATATAAATTAAACAATTATTGTTAAGTAACATTTATCACAAAACAGTACTTCAAAATGTCAAGATTTAATTAGGGGATATAAAGTTAATGTTTCCTTGAGAGTAATTCTAAGTGGGATGAACTTATTTGAGTAATTGATTCCCTTTATAAATCCACGTTAATCCTTATTATTTACTACTATGTTGCTATGGAAAATTTAGCAATCTCTTCATCTTCAATAAGCCCACTAGTTGCAATTGGTTGGTGCTTATACCCGATAGGTGTACTAGTGTTATTAGAATTATTACTTGGTGGTGGTTTTGATGATGATAATAATGATGATCAAGACGGTGGTATGATGATACCTGCCTACGCAGCTACCAAAAGTTAATTTTCAACCTTTCAAATAGCAGATTTTTATAAAAAGTAGATATTTAGAATAATTATAAAAATTAGGAAAATAATAATTTGAAATGTATTTTGAAAAGCATTAATTTACTTTTCATTAATAAACTTTTAAAGCAAAATATTTACTTTAAATTAATAAAAACTGAATGATTATAATGTATAGCTTGTGCTTGAATATTTTATTTTTAATTATATAAATATTATTGTAGGTTGGGAAAACTACAGTTCGCATGTTTTACCATAGCGAATAATCAAGTCTAATCTCCCACTCACCTCCCTTACTTGGCATAGATAAGGGAGGTTTTTTTAAGTTATAAAATAAAATTAAATTATTACTTAAATTTCAAAGATATATTGATACAAAAATCTATTATCTTAAAAAATTTTATTAATCTATAAATATTTAATTTATTAGGCTATTTATTAGATATAGTGAAATCTAATCGCAGTTAACTTTGATAAATTCGGTTTTAAGAGACCTCAAGCAAACCTCTTTTTTTATAATTAAAAGAAATAGGTTTACAAATTCAATCTCCGATCTAAATAAACTTTAAATTAAAACTAAGTAAAATTTTCTAAATGATAAAACTTTTATTACCAATTATTAAATTAATCATTTGATTATTAAATTTTATACAAGATTAGATCTTAAATTATTATAATGTTATATATTTTGGTGTCCCAATGGCTAACAATCTTAAAAATCCTACTGAGATAGAAAAGATATATACCGTTTTGGAATCCGGTATGAGTGATAATAAATCAATTCAAACTTATGCATTACCTAATGCTAGGCAATGGTTAGGAGGAAGATACTTTGCTATCTGGGTTCTCCCAATATATATAATTAAAAAATTTCAAGCCATAGCTAATTCATCAGTCTTTGTAAGACCATATGCACCATCAAAAAGTGGTCCTGCATATAAACAACCTGAAACTTTATTCACATCATTAAAAATGGTTTTTCAGGGTAAAGATCATTTGAGATTTTTTGACCATCGTTTTTTTGGAATATGGATTTTCCCATTTGCAGTTACAGGAATCATTTTTGAATTACTATTTATTGCTCCAACAAAAGACATTCCTCCATTCTCTTAATTACAAAAAATTTAATAAAATTTTGATATTTAAGTTTGAGATGATTTATATATTTTTATATAAGATATATTAAAATGCATCAAAATTTGGCAATATATATATTTTCAATATCATTAATAGTATATATATTAGCTATCTTCTGGAGGGATATGCCTAATCAAAAAAAATAAATTTTATTTATATTTTTAAAAAATTTTGAAGAAAAAATTATTAAGTATTCCAGACTTTTCTTCTTTTTTTGTATGGCTTATCTCGATAAGAGTATGTTCCTATATTAGGGGGAACTGAATTATTAATAGGGTGAATAAATGCATAAGCCATGCCTTCAAATAATTTAAAAAACCATTTCTTTAAAGAATTCATAATACCTCCTAGTTTTATATTCTAATTTTGAATAAATTAATCTAAAAAGTAAATCAGTCAAAATTCTTATTTTTTATTGCCCATATTTATAAATAAGGTTATTAATAATATTAAGAATAATTTTTTCTATGACCATTGATCATTCACCAGATAACTCTCAAGGAGACATATCTAACTCCATGGAAATCGATAATAAAAAAGTGATGTGTAAAGATGGTTTTTGTTTTTTACCTAATCAAAAAGAAGATAAACCAATTATTGACGACAATATCAATATTTTTGACCCTATTTAAAAAATAAATACAATATTAGCTATAAACAAACTTATAAATAAAAAGAGTTTGCTCGTATCCACTAAAGCAAACTCATGACGAAGCTAATCAAGACATTTGTCTTCCGCCTAAATTAATATTAATAAGTATTTTTACTTAATGTGAGTATTTTTACTTATTATACTCAAATTTAATTATAAGCTATTCATACAATAGGAAAAATACTTAAAAACTAAAAAAATCTTATAAAATTTTTCTTTAATGGTCTTTTATGAATTCACCAAGGGAGTCAAGATCCCTTCTATGATGCACCATCCTTTTAGATAAATTAGAATCAGTATTTAATTTATTTTCATCAGGTGATTTCGTGTTATTTAAAAACTGAAAGTAATTAATTAAATTTTTCATTTTTATTTATAATCTAATAAATAGATTATGAATAAGACCTTTATTGTATTTCCTCAAACCGAACAACTATGTTCATTTATCCGAACCTAATTAATGCAACAATAAAATTAGAAGTCCTTTTTTAGGATTTTTCTTCTTTTTTTAAAATCAACAAATTTAACTTTATTTCGACTATTAATTTTTTCTTTAATAATTCTAAAGATATGAGACTCAGATTCAGTTAATTTTTGCAGTTGATCAATTGCATCTAAATCTTCAGTATCAAAAGAATCAAACAAATTAACAAATTCTTCCTTATTGAATTCAATAAAGTTTTCGGCAACCTTTTCAGGGTTATCTCCATACTCAAAATCTACAAAAGCTTCATAACTATTCCATTTGTTACTTAACCAATTGAACCATATTGAAATATCTTTTTGATCTTTTTCAAAGATTTCTTTCATTTATTTCTTAAACATAAACATATTTATATAATTATGGAATTTGATTAATTTGACACCTGTACAATTACTCAATAATAAAAACAATTCAGAATTTTTAATTAAGAAAAAAATAAATTTTGATCTAAAAATAAACTTAATTTAAAGAATCAATTCTAAAAAATATTTCTAGATAAACCTAAGCATTTATGCAATATTAAAAATTATTGCTTTATCTAAGAGTAGTTTTTTGCCCATTCCTTATGTTTTTTTTCGATATCCTTTATTAACTTTCTTTGATAATTTAATTTTTCAAAATTTTGATTAAAATCTTTCTTCGCAACAGCCACATTATTAGAAAAAAACTCTTTTTTATTATTCATTATAAAAATATAAGCATTATTAAATTTATAATTAATATACAATTACCTTGAGTTATTTAATATTTTTTTTAGATTCTAACTTAGAACTTTTTCATGTCCAAATCTAATAATTTTATTATTTTATCATTTTAATCTTCCTGCCCTTGATAATAAATAAATTCCTACCCATATAGAGAGAAAAACAGGCAGCCACGCTGCTATAAAAGGGTTTAAGATACCTTTAACCCCTAAAGAACTTGAAAAAAAAGATAGAACATAATAACCGAAAATCATTAAAACACTTAAACCAAAACCTTGACTTTTTGATGATCTTGAATTTGCTCTTATTCCAAAACTACTCCCAATCAAACCAAAAACCAGGCAAGCCGTAGGGAGTGTGAACTTCTCTTGAATTCTCACTCTCATTCTTCTCGACTCCTTTGTATTCCCTGCTTTCTTATATAAAGCTTCTGCATTTATAGCCTGTGATACTGTCATATCGTTTGCATCAGATGGTATCTTGGCTAATTCTTGAGGCCCCTCTCCCAAAGGGAACTGATATGTACTGAAATTAATAGTACTTGTTTCACCATTTTCTTTCATTACCATTAATCTACCATCATAAAAATCCCATAAATTATCTATCTGATTATATTTTGCTTTTTCTGCTTTTAGGATTTGTTCATAGCCTATCTGGGAGAAATCAAGCAAAGTTACTTGCTCCATAATATTATTTCTAAAATATTTAGCATAAAATATATGTGTCAAATTTTCTTGAGATTCGGATACTTGATTAATAGAGGGATCATATTGGGAACCATACCTAGAAAACATTATATGTTTTCCTTCTTCACTGCTAATGGTTTTGCCTAGAGATGATCTCAGGGTGGTTTCAGCAATTCGATTCGCTATGGGGACAATACTATCATTAAAAGTAAAAGTGATAATTGTCATAAATATGGAAAGAATTATAGCCGGTAAAACTGTTCTTTTATTTGTAATGCCTAAACTTTTAAGAGCTAATAATTCTGAATTTGAGGATAATTTACCATAAGCCAATAAAGTTGAAAGTAACATGGACATAGGAAATGATAGAACTAAAAATCCAGGTAATTTTAAAAGCAATATTTTAAATGCTATTTGAAGAGGTAAACCAAATTCAACTATTTTCCTTACCAAATCAAACATTATTCCAACACTTAAACTAACAACAGTAAAAGCACCTATAGCAAAAAACATTGGTGGTAATAATTGCCCAATTAACCATCGATCAATAAGTGGAATTGCATGAAAAAAACGTAAAATTGATTTTTTTGATTTTTTCACTAGTATCATCATCATTCTTTGAAAATATTAGAAATAAGTAATTAAATATTCAAGATGGATTATTCCAAACAAATAAACTACTTGCCAAATAGTTCCATGCATATACGATAGCGATTCCAGCAAGCTGTGCTATTAAAGTATCTGATGAAATATATTGATAAAAAGCTGTAGCTATACCAACATTTGCGATTACTGGCAGTGATGCAACTAACAGAAATTTCAAAAGGCCTCTTATCAAAGCAGAATTACTCAATCTACTGGAACGAAAAGTAAGTTGATTATTGATTAGAAAATTTGATGAAGCAGCACAAACAACTGCGAAAGGCAAAGCATTTTTAAAATCCATTAAAAATAGATTTGTTAATATCAGAGTTGTCATTAGTTGAACGAAGACTCCTGAAATACCAACTAAACCAAAACTTATAGCCCTTCTAGGGAGAATCCTATACGAGATATTATGGAGAATTGAAATTAAAAAATCCCATACTATGGCCAAGTCTAATTTTGATTTACCAAAGTTTCTCTCTTTAAAAATTAGTGGAACTTCTTTTATTTGAAGACGCCCCTTGCTCAAGGCTAAAAGCTCATATAAAAACTTAAATCCATTAATTTCAATTTTTTTTATAAGTAATTCAGTACTTTTAATATCGATACAAAAACATCCACTTAAATAATCTGTTAAATTTGCATATTTTTTTGATAATGAAATTCGCGCAGCCTTATTAGCTAGTTTAGAGCCTAAACTTCTTTTCACTGACAAACCTTTTAATAAAGAATTATCTAAGAATCTACTCGCTATAACCATATCAGCATTAGTTTCTTTAATTTTATTTATCAAATCCAATACACAATTAGCATCATGCTGACCATCTCCATCTAGCACTAATAAATAATTACCTTTAGCGAATAGTAAACCCTCCTTGATAGCGCTCGATAAGCCAGATCTTCCAACTCTATTAATTAGTTGAATATTTTTATTATCTTTCATTAATTTATATACTTGATTTCCAGTCCCATCTGGTGAATCATCATCTACAACAATAATTTCGAATTCTAGATTTTTTAAAAGATTTAATAAATTCAATAATAAGACTTTTATATTATTAGCTTCATTAAATGTAGGGATGATAATAGATATCATTAATTTTGTTTTTTATTAGAAATAATATAATATTTGATTATATTCAAACTAATGAATAATTAATGCATGGATTATAAAAACAAAATCAATTGGAACAATTATATTATTTCATTATCTCCTATATTTCTTATCCTATACATTGCTAATGAGACGTATGCAATTGATTATAGAGCTTTCTATCTAGCAGGTAAATCAGTTTTGAATAATTTAAATCCTTACATTAACCATATTGGAATTAATAGCGATTTTTATGGACCAATAAATTCTGAACTTTCTAAATTTTCAGGATGGAAATATCCACCAATCGCATCTTATATATTTGTTCCATTCGCTAAATTACCTTATGAATTATCAAAAAATCTTTTTAATTTTACATCTTTACTAAGTTGCTCAAGCTTAATTTTCTTAATAATTAAAAAAAGATTTTTTAATATAAATCCAACGTCCCTATTAATATTTGGAATTAGTTTTCCATTCCTTGCAACAATCTCTAGAGGACAAATTGAGATTTTAATTTTATGTTTAGCTATAGTGTCACTATATTTCTTTAAGAAAGGATACATTAACTTAAGTGCATGCATAATTGCTTTTCTTGGTTTCATAAAGATATTTCCTCTCATTTTGGCTTTATCTTTTTTCAAGAGTAAAAAAAGAAACAAATTTTTCATAGCATTAATAATTTCTCTATTTGGTTTTCTAGTTCTTAATTTTATTTTTTGTCCAATGGAATGGAATCAATCATTTCTTGAAAGGATATTCATACCTTGGGATCAAATGCCTTCAGGCGAATTAGATAAACTACCAAATAATCTTGGAGTTATTAAAGATTCAATGATGGTGAGAACATCAGATGCTAGGAATTTATTTCATTCACATTTTTTTGTTTTTGGTTTTAGTAATCCTCTTCTATCAGATAATCTTTTTTTAAGTGGACTTATTGGACTTACAGGAGCTTTAGCATGTTTACTTAAATATTCAAAATACTCAAATGAACTAATTTTCTTCATTATTATGAATTGGATTAATATTATTAATCCGATTTCATGGATAATGGGTCTAATTTGGTATGTTCCACTATTTATTTACAGTTATGATAAGGTAAAAACCTCTTTTAAGATTCTTTTAATTTTGCCACTTATTTTACCTCCTTTTTTAAATGCTTCTGGATATTTAGCAGCCATTATTTCTTTTTTTATAATTAATATATACAAAAATGAATCAATAAAAGAAATTCAAATAATTAAGAAAAATATATAAAATATAAAAACTATTTTTTATTCTAAATTTTGAATATTTTAGAGTAAGAAAATGTGAGAGTTTGGAAGAAAGATTATTTTGGCTATACACAAAGTAATAAAAAATATATTAAAAAAATTCTTGAGAATTTCATTCCTTATCTAGGATACATATTTGAAATAGAAAGTTGAAGTGATGAACATACTGTTTCTTTTCAAAAGAATTCTCCGAAAATAATATGGTAAATAAGTGATAAAAATATTAAATATTGAATTTAATTTGAAAATCTATCAATAAAAATGCCTAACCTAATAAATATTAATTTTGAAAAAGCTTCCTGGAAATTAAGCGATAAAATTAATCAATCTTTAAAAATGCTTTTAACCATAAATGTGGTACAAATTTTCCCTTGAATATGTCTTAAAAAACTTTTTAAGAAATCTTGAGAAATATTATGAAATAATCAAAATCTATTTTTATATGGGCCATTAAGAAAAAAGGATAATATTAGTAAAAGAAAATTGGCCTTCGATAAAGAATTTAAATATGAAAATAAAAATTGTGGTGTAAGAGATATAGAAGAAATTAATTCAATCGCAATAAAAAATAATTTTAAACTTAGAAAAATAATATAAATGCGTGCTAATAATCATTTAATAATATTTTTAGAAAATAAATAATAATATTAGCATTTACACAAGATGATCTACAACATAATAATATAGGAAAATTCCAATTATATTTAAAAATGAATTTAAAGCTTAGAAGACATGATGGGCTAGAAGATAATTTAACATCCTTGATATTTTTCAATTATGAAGAAGCATATGATTATTTAGAAAAAGAATTTGGATATCTATGTTGCACAGATTCTGATTTTGAAGAAGATACTTTCTATGAAATAATAAAAATTTAAAACCATATGTTATTAATATCTTAATTAGATATCAATCAAAAATTATATCTTTAGGGTTTATGGTTTATGATTTACAAATATAAATTTATAAAAATAAAAAATGATTAATATTGAGAAAGCTAATGATTTAATTAAATGGGCACAACAATGGGAACAAACATATAAAGAAAAACCAAGCCTTGAAGAATGTTTTACATGGTTTGAATGGAAATTTAAAACCAAAGAACTTACATCAAAAGATAAAAATTATATTAAAAATATCTTAGATTACAATCCAGAATAATGTTTTTTATTTATCTGAAAGAGCAAAATTCAATAAAATTCCAACTAATACCAAGCCTCCTCCGAATAAAATAAAAGTAATTAAATCAACTATTGATTTATCATTATTTATTCTTAAAAAAGTTATTAAGAAAATTAATAAAGGAAATAATAGAATAAACTTTGGAATGATTGCTTCATTCCATTTCTTTATATCATTTGGATCATCTTCTTCTTGAAGTTTCTGATACATTTGATCCAAATCATTTTTTTCTTTTTTCATTAAAAATTTTTCCTAAAATAACTGAAATCCCTTAGTTTTTTATAACATAAAAATTTAAACTATTATTTTTGATCATAAAAATAAACTGTAAATAAATTTCAAATAAATCAATCTCGATTAATCTCATTTAGTAATTGTTAACGTTTTTAATTTAATAATTTCATGTAATTAATATCAATACTCATAGTCTAATATTTTATTTCAGGAAAAATTAAATTAATATTTGGTTGAATTTTTCAATTTAAGAATGGATTTAATAATAAATATTATTAAAAATGATAGAGAAATTTTTTTATTTTATTAATTATTGGAATTATTTCTTACTATTTTTTTCATGAAATTGTTTAAGCTAAATTGTATAATTATTCCATAGATATCTATATTTTCTCTATTGTCCAACGATAACCATTATTTCTGTTTAGTTCTCGGTAACAGATACCTATTAAATCTCCATTCATTTTTCTTAAAGAACACTCTAAACCATCTTGTGTTTTGTAAAAACTTGATGAATTAGAGCAAACTTCAAAAGCATCCTCACCTAATTTTTCGATAATTAGATCCCATACTTCTTCTAGTCCTATATCTTTAGAAGTATTAATATGCATCGAATATTTTTAACTTTACTAAGTCTAACAATAGTGTCTACTAAATCAAATTATCAACTTTTAATTTCTTCTAATTCTTTATTATTTGTTTCGTCAACTTTTTCGATCAAATTTTTTTTAGGAGTTGGTTTTAAACCAAAATCATCTCTGCCTAAATAGAAAAAAAGTAAGATTAATATAAAAAATCCAAGAATTGCAATAGTAGTCATAATTAAAAAATAAACTATTCGAGAATATAAAAGCTGATTAAATTAGTCAAGAACAACTTTTACTTTTTATATCGCATAAAGTATATATTCAATCATTAAAAAAATTACTTAAAAAAAATTATTTGTTAGTTTTAGAGTTATTAAATGTTATTAAATTAGTTATTTTCGAGATTAATAGTAAAACTTCTAAAAGTAAATTTTTTAAAATTAGTATTTTTTTAATATCCTTTCTTCAAATAAATCCTATTGTTAAGTAAAGGAAGAATCTCAATGCTCTATATTGAATTAATATTACTTTGTTTACTATTAATAAACTTACCGATAATAGTTTCTTTTGGTAGAAAGATAGGAATTAAAATATCTGCAAAAAGATTGCATTTTTTAAGTAAATTAAAATTAAAAAAAGAACTTAAAATACGTAATAAATTAGCTGAAATAGATAAAGCCAATAAAGAATCAAGTAAAAACGATAAACTTTTCATGGAAAAAAGAAAATTAAAAGCTTTCAAAGATAAATACTTTGATCTGTTTTATGATGAAGAAAAGGAATTACATAAAAAAAGACTTTTCTTAAAAAAAGAATCAAAATGGAAAGGTGTTATTTATTACGCTAATGAGAAAGGGGATATTTATTGTATTTCAAAAGAAGGTAATCGAATTTATATTAAAAATAGATAAAAAGATAAAAATCTTGTTTCTTATAAACTTTCTTAATGTTGAGTTAAAACTTAAAGTAAATAATAATAAGATTAAGACTTATAAGTTAAAAATGGATAAAGAACATTTAATTGATTTAATTTCTAGAAGTTTAATTTATTAGACGAAAAATCTTAAATCTTATGAAACCACCTCAGATATAAAAACTTATTTAATTAAGCTTAATCTTGACCAATTGAGAATTATTTCAAAAGAATTTATCTTATAACAGAAATATATAAAAAAACTTAATTTTAAATAATTAGCAAAAGACAATTATTTTATTATTTATTCAAGAGAATTTTGTAACCCTGACTATTTAAATAAAATTTATTAGAAATTATTAGAATAAAAAAAATTATTCCTCTCAAAAAATGGCAGTTTATCAAGATTATAAAATTGAAATCAATTTAAATGAATTGATTGAAAAAAGAATACCCTGCTGTGACTTATTGCATCCAGATCATTGCTTAACAGAAAAACAAGTCGCAGAAATTGCACATGATGTTCGTATGGATTTAAATCTTCACGACATTTATAAACAAGTTGATCAACATATTATGAATTATGCAAATGCAGCTGGCATTGATAACAAAGATAATTGGATAGAATCAAAATTGCCTGATTTGGATAGAGATAAAAAAGAAGAAGTTGGAATTGATTTTGAATAAACGTATAGTAAATAAAAAAAAGAACTAAAAGAGGATCTCAAAAAATCTAACTTTTTAGAATATTTAAAATCCTTCAACAAATAAATATTTTTATTAATTCAAAATATAGTATTGGCATCAAAACAATATCGATATAAAAGGAATTACTAAAACTATGAATATTTACTTTTGCAGAAAAAGTAAACATTCATAGAATAAAAGCAAAAAGTAATAGAGCTACATTCAGCAACAAACTGAGGTTCTTAGAAGAGATTCTCATAAATTTAAAAAGGTTTTTGTACTCGTGTGCAGGAGCGCGGAGTTAACCTTGAAACCGCTAGGTTCAAGTCCTTACTAAAAGGACAAGTCCTTAAACCACTTATAACGATAAAACACACTCATCACAAGTAAAAATAAATTATTTGACATTCGATTTGACATAGAGGTACAAGAATCTCACTTTTTTAGAAGATCCAGAATCAGGTCCTTAGTAATTAAGAGAACATTAAATTTTTTATTAAAAATGCATTAGTGAGATTACTATCCAAACTATCCATAAGTTAGGCAAAGACTTCTCTGGAGAATATACCTTATTAAAAAAATTGTTTTCAAAGGAGTTCAAAAAAAGTTAGATCTAAATATACTCAATGGCTAATTAATAAAAAATCAACCCTGCCGTTGCTTATTTCTTGGTTTTTTCTTATTTATGACATAAAGGCGACCTCTTCTTTTAACTATTTGGTCATCAGGATCAATTTTTTTAATAGAAGATCTTACTTTCATAATTCTTAAAAAAAGGTAAACGCATTAAAATTATATATATAATGATAATGATTATCATTTCTTTTTTTTAGACTCTTAATACTTTTTAGATTTATTAGTTAAATTTATGGACTTTAAATTCACCTGGTACGTTTCTAATCAACTCCAAGACTGGATTGTAAGCAAAAAACCTCTCTATCCAACTTTAGAAGAATGCATCTATTGGGTAAAAGAAAAATTTAAAAGAGAAGGATCAGACTATGAATTAACAAAGGAGGATATAGAAGAGATCGAAATAGCACATGAATTTCAAACTTCTGATATCAATCAGAGAACTTTCAACTAATGTCCAGCAAAATAAGAAAAGGAGTATATTCGCTAAGGAATTGGATATTCTATTAATAAGTTCTTTACGATAAACTTAAGAAAATTATCGGCGTTTTGGCTGACCTTTGAGAAAGTTAACAAAATGTCATACCACCAGCATACCAGCAACCCCATTTAGCTCAAACTATAGACCATGAATGATATTAACTACTGCAAGAATGGTCTCTCAGAGGAGGAAATCAAGACTGCTTCTAAACCACCGATAGGAATGGGTGGAAAATTAATAGGCAACCAAATGGGCAAGTAGTAACAAATGAAACGCTTACTACTTGCACTTCTATAGTTAATTAGATTGACAGCGGATCTATTGTAGAAAAAGATTAGGAGATGGATGCGGATTCCGTTGGGAATTGGACGGCATTCTCTTCCTAATTACCCCTAAGCATCTGGTTAGCACTCCTTGTTAGAAAAGGTATTTACCCTTATCATTTCTTTAATTGGATAAGTAATGGGTTTAGCAAAGTTAGTAGCTTTATTAATGGTTTTACTGCTTGTAGGTAGCTCTTTTGTTGGTTTAATTATTTATTTCATTAAATGATTTCATCTACTTGCTACAAGATTTCATGTTAAAGTCCTGAGAATTTATTTTTAACTTCATGTCTAGAGGATTTTGGCTCGTCACTACCACAGTTACAAAACCAGCTTTTGCTGAATATGTTGAAGCATTTCAACCTTGGATCGAGTCAGTAGGTGGTTCTGTCTTTGCAAAGGATCTCGATGGTCAAACTGTGGAAGGAGAAGGAGGGAAATTATCAGTAATTATTCAGTTCCCATCAAAGCAAGCTGCTATTGATGCTTACAACAGTGCTGAATATCAGGAACTAAGCAAGTTACGCTGGGCTAACTCAACCGATACAAATATCACAATCATGGACGGGAGTGTAACTCATTAATGAGTACTAAATGGGATGACACCTCTTGGCAAAAAGAGTTTTTAGAAATGAAGTCTCATTCACTTGCAGATATAAAACTATTAACTGAAGGGGCACAAGGATTAAAGGGATTAAAAGGATTAACAGGTGCTTGGCGTTTAGGTGTTCTACACGTTGAATACGAAAGACTGAAGAAAATACAGAGAGAATAGCCGCAGCGATGAAAGAAGAAATAAATTGGAAAAAAGAAATTCTTGAAAGTAAAAGGTTCAATAACAAATTTGAAAAAACCTTTTAGAGAAAGGAGCAAAGAACTTTATTAAAGGAATCTATATTGGATATATGTATTCGAGATGGAAGGATTTGAAAGGATATGACAAGTTTGATCCAAAAGAAAATACAGGGCAAATGCAATCATCATTAAAAGAGTTTTGGAAGAGAACCAAATGAAGATAATTGAAAAAGTTCGATATGTAGATTTTCAAAAAAGATCTCAAACAGTTGAAGTGCAAATTGCT
>CETH01102274.1_pt1 | contig 21930 bp, 19 predicted proteins | sample 361461 | NCBI WGS metagenome assembly CETH01 (sample SAMEA2622695, study PRJEB7988) | marine metagenome | isolation source: saline water (ENVO:00002010), including
CTCATCTATAACTGCTGTACCTCCGCAGTCTCCATTACAATCTAGAATTTCATCACTACAACAACCATATTCATTTAAACCAGGACCATCACATACACCACAGTCATCAAGTTCAGTACTGCCACCGCACTCACCAGTACAGTCTAATGTGTTGCCATCACAGTCACATGCACCATCTGCAATACCAGTACCATCACACACACCACACTCATCTATAACTGCTGTCCCTCCACAGTTTCCGGTACAATCTATAGTTTCATTATTACAGCAACCATATTCATTTAAACCAGGACCATCACATACACCACAGTCATCATAAGTATTACAGTTACCGCATATTCCCTCTAAGGATGTTACTCCTAAATTAGCAGGATCCAGCCATTGACTTACATCATTAAATGCATGTGAAAATTTACCATAAAAATCAGTGGTTGTTGCTAGTACGCACTGATTATTATACCATTCACAACCTACTATTTCATAGCAGCTATTTGAATTAGATGCTATTTGACAGTCTGATAGCGTAGTAGGATCGACACAATCATTGTTTCCTCCTGATAACTGTCCTACTAATAAACCATTATCATTAAATAATCCTGATCCAGAAGAACCTCCAGCTGTACCACCTGTATCCCAAGTAACTTTTCTATGAGTTCCAGCAGGAGATTGTTCATAATTAGATACAATACCATCTTCATTAATATCTCCCCAATTAATAGCTCCACTATATGTAATAGCTAAATCATCATCAAAATTAATTTTTTTAGGTAAACCTGCAGGATGATGTATGCCTAATTCAATTGTAGGAGTAGAACTACTCGCATCCCATCCAGAAAAACATAAATCCTCTACAGAGGATATATTTGAAGAATCAGTTAGTAAAATTAATGCATAATCTGGATTCATTCCACCAGAATCAGATAGTAGTACCCCACCTGTTAAATAGTCTCCATACACTGCGGATGTATTATCGCAGTTTTGAGTTTCATAATTAAAATAAAATCTAATATTACTAATATTATTTTCATCTACATTGGCAATACAATGCCATGCAGTCCATAGTAAAGGAGCATAATTTTCTAATGTATTATTAAGTAGCGTTCCACTACACACATGGGTTCCCGTACTCATAAAACTTATTGAGTTAATTTGAAGCTCATAGCTTGTTGCTTCATCACAACATACATTATATCCACAGGATTCATCTCTACTGCTTTTATATAAATTGAATACATCTTTATAATTGTGAATAACAGTATCTATTTGTATAAGTCCTTGATTATACACACTAGAGGGTTCATAATATTCTATATAGATGATATCTCCTTTAATTGAAGATGTAGAAAAATACATATCAGGTTGATTATTAGCGTTTGTATAGGCACCTAAAATCATTGAATGATCTTCATTATATATAAATAGGTGTGCATCCTCAGGTATAAAAAATTGATTAAATTCTAATGAGATTGCAAGAGCATCTTTACTTTCTACTGATAATCTCCATAATCTATCACCAGTATCTAATTCTATCCATTCTCCTGAATTGTTTAAAGTTAAATTAACATTAATTTTATATCCATAGCGAAGAGAAGATGCTAAAGGAGCATTTTTATCTTCTTCTAAGAGTTGTTCTGTGCTGATATTAGGAAGAGTAACGTTATTTAGTAAGTTTGGAAGGCGATGTGTTATACTATAAGGAAAACCTCCCATGTTTTTTTGAGCAATTGCAAAGCTCAAAATTATAAAAATGATTAGAATTGTTTTTTTCAGTTTTTACCCTAGTATGATATTTACAATAGTTACTACATCAATAATATTAATATTATTATCTTGATTGATATCGGCTGCGTCTTGCGCATTATCACTTAAAATATCAACCCCCATAATATGGCTAACAACTACGACAACATCCAATATATTAATAACACCATCCATGCTTGCATCACCTGCAATAAACTCTCCTTGATTACATATTCCATCATTATCATCATCTAAGCCGTCATTATTAGTATTGTATGATCCACTTGAGCAATCATCACATGTATCTAAGTCATTATCTGAGCATATATATGGATTATTATCATTACTATCTTCTGTATCAATAGAGCCATCATTATCATCATCTATATCTCCAGCATCACATAAACCATCACCATCATAATCCCAGCCATCATCATTTAAATTAAAACTTCCAGTTGTACAATCATCGCAACTATCATTATCTAAATCTGAGCAAACATATGGATCATTATCATCCCAATCTTCAGATTGAGCTACACCATCATTATCAGTATCAGTATTATTAGTTCCATCATAGGTACCTACTATTTGCATTAATCCACTATTAATAGGATCTAACCATTGGCTTACATCATTAAATGAACGTGAAAATTTTCCATAATAGTCTTCTGTATCTCCTGAATAACAATTTCCAGATCCTCCTGATAATTGACCGACTAATAAACCTTCATTATTAAAAACAGGAGAGCCAGATGAACCTCCATATGTTCCGCCATCATCCCAATAAACTCTCCAATGGGAACCAGCAGGAGAAGAACCTTGCCCTTGCCAATTAATGGCACCTGAACTATATGCTGTATCATTATCAAAATTAATTTTTTTAGGGTCCCCATTTGGATGATGAACTCCACATGAGATTGTTGGATTTGACGTAGATTTATCCCATCCAGAATAAAAAATATTATTAGAAATTGTATTATCTGTAATTAAAATTAATGCATAGTCAGGATCCATCCCATTAGAATCAGATAATAATGTTCCTCCATATTCATAGGAGCCTGTATTTGCCCAACTTCCACTGCAGGAGCTAGTTTCATAATTAAAATAAAATCTAAATGTACTAGGATTATCTCCCTCAACACAATGCCATGCAGTCCAATAATATGGAGTTAAATCAAAGCTGGTATTATTAATCATTGCTCCAGAGCATATATACCCTCCCATATCAAGCCATGAAGTAGCATTAATTTGATTTTCATATCCATTTGCACTATTACATACGACATTATCTCCACAGCTTCTTGAATTACGAGTATTTGAAAAATTTAATATATCTTTATAATCATGGATGACACTAGATATATTAATAATTCCTTGTCCATATTGATTTGCTGGTTCATAATATTCTAAATACATGATATCTCCTTTTATTAAGGGAGATGCAAATAGCATATCAGGCTGATTATTATTATTAGTATACCCTCCTTTAATCATTGAACCATCATTATTAGATATAAACAATATTGAATTTTCTGGAAGAAAGAATTGGTTGTATTCTATCGATATAGCGAATGCTCCCTGGCTTTCAATAGATAGCCTCCATATTCTGTCTCCATTATTTAATTGAATCCATTCTCCAGAATTATCTAAGGATATATTGGTTTCAAAAATATATCCATATCTAAAAGGAGTAGCAGGTAAAGCCTTCTGATCTTCTAATAATAGTTGATCAATATCTAAATTAGGTAAAACTATTTTTTCTGATGTTTGTTTAAAATTATTTTTTATGCTATATGGAAGCCCGCTAATACTCTGTTGTGCTAAACCTAGATTTAGAATTAAAAGTATTATTAATATTTTTTTCATTATTGAAGAATTAGACTAACTATATTAATAATATCTAAAACATCAATAACTCCATCTTCATTCACATCAGCTGATTGATTATATTCAAGAGACGATAAAATAATATTTACTGTTAGTATAACATCTTGAATATTAATAGCTCCATCTAAATTTATATCTCCTAACATTATGGCAGAGTAAAAAGAAGGAGGGAATATAATATTGTCAATCCAGGCAGCATCATCACCAGATGTTACACCTCCATCTTTAGTATATCTCCATAGAAATGTATGTTCTCCTGATGATACATTAAATGAATGTTGTGACCAATTCATTTCTCCTGCCCATTTAGCTTGTTCAATACCATCAATATAAAAAGCTAAATAATCATAGTAATTGCCTGTTTGAGAACCAACATCTTCACAAGATACTTTTTTATCAAATTTAATTTGCCCATCTTCTACAATTTCCATATTTATGGCAAGATCTGATATCATATTTTCACTAATAGAGCCTGATCGAGCTGATGTAGATTCTCCAATAAATTGACCATTTTGGATAGTCCACATTGCATTTCCTGAAGATTCCCATGCAAAATCATTAAATGTTTCACTGTCAAATGATTCAATTAATGACTCAACAGTTAAAGAGTAATTTGATTCCCATGTATTTTCTTCAGATGTCATTATTAAATTAATAGAAAACTGATGACCATATGGTGCATTTTGAGAAATACGAAAAGCTAAGTTTGCAATCGCTGTTTGATTAATAGATAAATTAGATATAGTTGTATTACTAGTTATTAACTCAATATATGGCGAGTCTATAGCAGATAATGATAATTCTATATTTGATGCAGTTTCTGAACCAATATTCTCTACTTCAATCTCTAAGTTAATTGTTTCACCAATTGAAATTAAGTTATCATTACCATAATCTAATTCTACAGAATTAATAGTTGTATATGCTCCATCAGGCGAAGCTACAAAAATTTCAGAAAAATAAGGAATTTTGTTTTGTGCTGTTACTGTAATATCTAAAGTCCCAGCATTATCAAGAGGATTAAAAACAAGAACAACAAAGCCGGATGCATCAATAGTCCCGCTACTAATTAAATTTCCATTTTGAGATAGTCCAACATAAGAATGAGGGCTTGCTTGAATTTCAATTGCTTCTGTTCCAATAGGTACAAATATATCATGGCTTACATTGTTTATAGTAGGTATACCTTGATATGTGGATAATGATGGATCTCCCATTAAATGATAAATTTCCCAGTAATAGTCATCCATCCCATTTCCTTGTGCAACAGCAAGATTTCCAGCTATAATCATAGCGCTGTTTACAACGGCCCAATTTTCTTCATTTTGTAAATGAAACATACAATCATATACGCCCTCTCCTGTATTGTTATATGATGGATTAGAACTAATATTCCCAGATCCTACTCCCCACCAAAAATCTTCATCCCAATATGTTACATCTGAACCACCTATATAGCCAATTGCTCCACCATTAGCTTTTCTTAATAAAGCTTCTCCAAAACAGGTCCCAGAATCGAATGCATTAGTTAAACAGCAATTTCCAATCATTGTTGGGTATTGACTAGTATTTGACATATTATTAGCATCATTAACATCAAATTCAGGATCTGCCCAGCCATCTTCCCATCCATGTGCAGTGTAATTAATAAGTGACATTCCTTGATTTGCAAGATTTAAGATTTGATTGGCAGAATTTCCTGATGCAGGATAAAGAAATGTATTTGAATTAATACCATTATCACTATTAAAATAGTAATTATTCCCATAATTTATTTGACCATTACCATATGTTGGAGCAAAACTAGCATCAACTCCAGAAATCATTAATACTTCACTTAAAAAACTTGGATCAGGCATAGTGTATTGTTCATATTCTATAGTTTTATTTACTTGAGCGCTAACATGAATCGCACTTTGTGCTGAGAATCTACCACATAAAACATCTGGAAGATTATCGTTAGTATAGTCACAATAGTCTAAGTCAGATACATGCCCTCCACTAGAATATGATGCTGGAATTTGAGGTGTATCTCCAACAAGTAATACGAATGTAGGTGTTGCAATACTAGGGTTATTATATTCATTTTGAAGATAATTTTTTATTGCATTTGCTGAAGATCCAATTTGATTTGTATATGCGACATCAACATGAAACCCTTTTTGTGTTTTCCAATCAATGAAGGGTTGTAAACTATTAGCAAATGATTGATCTGTAATAATTATATAGTTTACTACGTCTTCTATAAAATCATCTCTTATATTTGCAGGTGGCATATAATTAGCAATAGCATTATGAAAAATAGGTTCAAAATAGGGTGAATAGCCCTTTATTTTTTTGGTATTAGTTAAATCCATATTTGCATTTTCAAAATGCAGTTTAAATTTTAAATTTTTATGCAGTATAATTTTATTTTCTATTGGATTATATTCAATAGGACTAATCATTAAATTAGCGATTCTAACTTCCCGCATTAAACCTTTTTCATCAATTTTGATAAGTTCATTTTTGAATAGATCTGAATTATAATGTTCTTCATTAATAATAAAGTTGCTTATTGGGCCGCTTTTAGGTATAGATGGCTGTACTGGAGATAGTAAATTATTAATGTTGTGATTTTTAATATTATATATTTCTATTTCATCTTCTATAATTTCTACTCTTATAGAACCTCCTCTTGGTATTTCAATTATTTTATTTAGCATTGGAAGATTAGGAGACCCTATATTTTTTGAAGGATAACTATTATTTAAAGAAAGTGTAACATAATCTGTTTCATTAATATTAATTGGATTAAATGTTAATTCACCAATTGAGATATCAATTTCAACTGTATATGAATCTATATTTTTAATTTTAAATGTATCAAATTGATCAGTATATATTTTATCTAATCCATATATTGCAGTAATAGTAAATATGATAAATAAATATTTTTTTAGCATTTTTATTCCTTTTCTCCCTTTTTAGAATAGACTACTGAAAATTATACTTTATAATGGTAATTGTATAGATAATATTCATAACAATATGTAACTACTTATTTAAGTAAATAAAAAAATACTTAGTATTTATATCATAATGAAATATTATGTAAATTTACAAAACAATTTTACATCTATTATAATTAATCTAAAGTATAATGTTTATTTCTTAATGAAAAGGATATTTTTACTTCAAATATTTTGCTGCATTTTATCATCTGTTTTGTTTACTCAAAATAAGCTTAAATTTTCTGCTAATAGTGTTGAAAGCATGAAAGATAATAATATATCTATGAATTTATTTAAGGATAATGTGCAAATTCAAGATAATAATAGAATATTATATGCCGATTTAGCTAAACAAATTCCCGATTCTAATAAAGTTATTTTATCAGGGAGTGTACGAATGTATGAAGAAAGTGATTCTTTAGAATGTGATAAATTGATTATTCATAAATATGAAGATGATACTTATTACGCAATAGGGAATGTTATATTAAGGGATTCAATTAGAACAATTTATGGTGATACCTTATTCATAGAATATCAAAATAATCTTTTAAAACGATTAAATATTAAATCAAATGCAATTATATATAGCAAACAATATTGGGATAAAGATGGTGAAAAAAAAGTATTTCAAGATGAAATGAGAGGGCAGTCTATATTTATTAATTTTGATATAAATGAACAAATTGATTTTATTGAGATTTCAGGTATGGCTTCTGCAAATTTTAATATATTAAAAAATGATATTATTAAAGGCATTAATGAAGTTTCAGGGGACTCTATGTTAATTTATTTTATTAATAATAATATTAATATTATGGAAGTCTTAGGTGGAGTAATAGGTGAATTTGTTCCAGATCAAGAAAACCATAATATATCTTACCCTATATTATATACTGCTAATCATATTAATTATAATTTAAAATCAGAGAAGACCATTTTAACTAATAATGCTAAAGTTATATATGGTCAGACTATATTAACAGGAGGAGAAATTGAAGCTGATTTAGATTTAAATCTTGTTGAAAGTAAATTGATGGATTCTATATTGCCTTCAGTTTCATCAGGATCAGAATCACCAACGTATGGAAATTATATGATATTTGATTTAGAAACAGAAACGGGTAATATAGAAGATGGATATAATCAAATTGATCTGGGTGTTTTTAGAGGGGATGATTTTTTAACAGATAAGGATGATAATGTATACATTAATAATGCTATGTTTACTTCGTGTGATTTAGAAGAGCCTCATTATCATTTTGGAAGTCAAAAAATGAAAATTATTAATAGCAAGGAACAAATTATAGGTCGTCCTATGATTCTTTATATACAAGATTTTCCTGCGCTTAGTTTACCGTTAACCATTTTACCTAATTCTAATAGAGAAAGTAAGAGTGGTTTTATTATGCCTTCATTTGGTCACAGTCGCAAGCATGGTACATGGATTCAAGATTTTGGATATTATTATGCACCTAATGATTATTATGATTTTTTAACTTATATTGATTTTTATGATAAAAGTAAATTTAGAATGGAGACTATTATTAATTATAAAAAATTATATGGTCCAAAATGGTATAATTATAAAATTTCTGGCGGTTTGAAATTAAAAAACTATAATAGGGAATTAAGTTCAAGCAATGATTTTACAGATTTGGGAGATAAATCAAAAAGCTCAGAAGATTATTCTATTCATTTTCATCACAATCAAGATTTTGATACTATGCAATATATTAGAATCAATTATAATTATCATAGCTATTATAGTGTTAATGATATTAATAATATTGAGAATAATTATGATGCTTATTTATCACAACAAAAAGAAGATTCACAGCTATTTTATTCAAAAAACAGTTTATATGGTTCGTTATCTATAGGTGCATCAGCTAATAGGAATCTAAATATTCCAACCCCAAATAATGCAGATCAAGTATATAGTTATAAACATCAATATTATCCTGAAATAAAATATGATTATCGTAAATCAAAATTATTTGGTAAGGGTGATAAATGGTATCATAATATGTCATTGTCATATGATATATCATTTTTAAATAAATATAAATCTTTTTCTAAAATTTCTAATTCAGATGGAACAGATTGGTTAGATGATGATTTAATTGATATTACTAGCCCTGGTTTACAACAAGCTGTAAAATTAGCCCTCCCAATTAATTTATTCTTTTTTAATCTTACTCCAAATCTAAATTTTAATGAAAAATGGGCAATTGATAATGACTTAACTAATATTCAGGCAAGATCATTAGACTATAATTTATCATTAGATTTAGAAACTGTAATATTTGGTTTATTACCTGTAAATATGAAAAAATTATCTGCTATTCATCATACAATGACTCCTTCATTAAGCTTTTTGTATAATCCAAAATCAAATATAATTAAGGGTCATATTGAAGATTTTGATAATCATAGAGTAAATGTGAATTTTAATTCATCATCAACAGCTAGATTTGCATTAAGAAATTTATTTCAAGTTAAAATATTAAACTCTAATAATGAGTATATTAAACGTAGTATTTTAGGATTGAACTTTAATACTTCTTATGATTTTGAAAAGCAAACATTTGGAGATTTATTTTCAAAAATTAGTTTAAAGAATAAAGATGGAAGTGAATATTTGCGAATTAATATGCAACATGATGTGAGAAATATTTTTAAAGGAAGATCTTTAGAACTTAAATCATTAACAACAAGTATTTCTAGACAATTTGGACATAAATTATCTGGAGAATCTACACTTTCAGAAACAGATTCATTATCTAGTTATAATAGTCAAAATAATGATATATGGGATGCCCAATTTAATATTAGTTTAACAGCTAGCTATACCTTACAAGATAAGTGGGATGTAACTTATACTAATTTAGATTTACGATCTAGTATTAGATTATCTGAAAATTGGAAGTTGGAAAACAGAATGTATTTAAATTTAGAAGATATGAATATGGAATATTATAAGTTACAACTTAAACGTTCATTGCATTGTTGGAATTTTGAATTTTTTATGGTTCCTATTGGTTACAATAAAGGTTTTGGATTAAGAATAAATATTAGTGATCCAGGATTACAATCTTTACGAATTACTCAATCAACAGTTAAAGGATGGTCTTGAAATTATCAGACAAAATATATGCAGAGACAATTTTATTTCCATTAAACGCTATATCGCGTGATGATGTATTACATGAATTATTAGATCATTGTATTAAATTAAAATATCTTACATCATCTATAAAATTATTTGAATATTTAAAAAATGATGCTAATGCTTTTAATTCTGCTTCTGGAAGAGGAATTGCATATCATTATCATACATCTATTGAAATCAATGATACCGTTTTAATTTTAGGTGTTTCCAAAGATGGAATTGATTATCATGCTATGGATGGTTTGCCTTGCCACTTTATTTTATTAATTTTAGAACCTATGAATGAACCTAATAAGCATAGGACATTTATTAATTTATTTCAAGATTTAATTAAAAAATCAAATATAAAATCAAGTCTTTTAGAGGTAAATTCTAATATTGAAATTGCAGATATTATTTTTGATTGGGAAAATTCTAATGAACAGGATGAATTAATTTAGAATGAAAGAAACTATACAAAATATTAAAGGGACTAAGGATATTTTGCCAAAAGAGTCATATCTATGGCTTTATATAGAAAATTATATTCATAATCATTTTAGTAAGTTTGGATATCAGGAAATTAGAACACCATCATTTGAAAAGACAGATTTATTTTTACGGTCTATTGGCCAAGAAACTGATATTGTTTCAAAAGAAATGTATAGTTGGATTGATCAGGGTAATAATAAACTTACTTTAAGGCCTGAATTAACGGCATCTGTTGTCAGAAGCTATATACAGCATCAAATGGGCAAACAAAATAAACTACATAAATTATATTATTTGGGTTCATCTTATAGAAGAGAAAGGCCTCAAAAGGGTAGATTTAGACAGTTTAAGCAGTTTGGCTTAGAGGCTTTTGGTTCATCTTTGCCAGAACAAGATGCCGAAATTATTTATATGGCTTATTCTTTATATAAATCACTACAGATTAAAAATTTAAGATTAAAAATTAATAGTATTGGGAATCGTAATAGTCGTAAACAATATAAGATAGAATTGCAGAAATACTTTACAAAATTTAAAAACGAATTAACAGAAGCAAGTCAAAAACGATTAAAAATTAATCCGCTTAGAATATTAGATACTAAGGTTGATTTTGAAGTTGAATTAGTAAAAAATGCTCCCAAAATTATTGATTATTTAGATTTAGATGATCAAAAGCATCTAGAGAGTGTTTTATATTTTTTAAAAGATATGAATGTTCCTTATATATTAGATCCTTATTTAGTAAGAGGTTTAGATTATTATTCTCGCACAGTTTTTGAAATTCAAACTAATACACTAGGGGCGCAAAGTGCATTATGCGGTGGTGGAAGATATGATTATTTAGTTAAGGATTTAGGCGGACAAGATACACCCGCTATTGGTTTTGCTGCTGGATTAGAAAGGCTAATTATGGCACTTGATATGGATATAGGTAATAAGAATCCTGATATATATATTGTATCAATAGGAGATTCTGCGCTTTCATATTCCTTTAATTTAGCTAATTCTTTAAGAGAAAAAGATTTAATTGTATTAACCGAAACAATTGGAAGAAGTTTAAAATCTCAAATGAAAGATGCTAATAGATTAAATGCATCACATGTGATTATTATAGGAGATGATGAGATCAAAAGTCAAATGGCCTCTGTTAAAAACATGACTACCGGACATCAAGAAGATGTTTCTCTATCTAAAATCATAGATTATTTCTAATTATAATGTTAAACAAAACCCCTCAATTTTCTGCTCTTATTCATTATAGTGAAATTGGTTTAAAAAAGAATAATAGAAAATTTTTTGAACAACAATTTATTCAAAATATTTCTAGACATTTAATTGATTTAGAACACACAAAAGTACGTTTAGTATCAGCACGTATAATAGTAGAAGGTATTAATCCCATGCAATGGGATGCATTGAAGCAAAGATTAAATAATGTTATGGGTCTTAGTAGTGCTACTTTAATGATGAAAATTAATAGTGATATTGATAGCATGAAATTAGCAATTGATTATTTAATTCAAGATACAATATTTGATTCTTTTAGATTAACAACTAAACGTCATTATAAAGAATTTCAAAAGACATCCATTGAATTAAATATTGAATTGGGATCTTATATACAGCAGAAAACAAATAAGAAGGTTCAACTATCTAATGCAGATTTAAATATTATTATCGAAGTTTTAAAAAATAAAACATATATAGGCTATAAAAAAATTATTGGATTTGCTGGGCTCCCTGCCTGTTCTCAGGAAAAAGCTATCAGTTTATTATCATCAGGTATAGATTCACCAGTCTCTTCATTTGAAATGATTAAAAGAGGCGTTAATTTAAGTTTTATACATTTTCATAGTTATCCAGCTATTAGTCGACAATCAATAGAAAATGTTAAGGAATTAGTCCAAGTATTGACTAGATATCAACTACAGTCAACATTATATTGTGTCCCTCTTCTTAATATACAAGAAAAAATTATGGAAAGTATTCCAGATAAATTTTGGGTTATTTTTTTTAGAAGAGCAATGTTAACAATTACAAATAAGTTAGCAGAACAAACCAATCAAGTTGCCATTATAACTGGAGATAATATAGGTCAAGTTGCTTCACAAACTTTGTCAAATATTAGAGCAATATCTGAAGTAAGTAGTTTGCCTATTATTAGACCTTTATCAGGAATGAATAAAAATGATATTGTTAATCGAGCTAAGCAGATTGGAACATATGATATATCTGTAAAGCCTTACCAAGATTGTTGTTCTTACTTTGTACCCCTTCATCCTGAAACTAAGGCAAAAATGGATGAAGTTTTAGCTATTGATTCAATGCTTAATTTAGATCAAGAATATGATGAAGTATTTAATAATATTGAAAAACATAAAATAAAATTTGTAGGAGAATAATATGAAGTTAATTTCTTGGAATGTTAATGGTATCCGAGCAGTAATAAAAAAAGGATTTTATAATTTTGTAGATACTTATAAACCTGATATTCTATGTATTCAAGAAACTAAAGCACATCCTGAACAAGTTGATTTACAATTATTAGATTATCCATATCAGTATTGGAATTCTGCAGAAAAAAAAGGATATTCTGGTACAGCCATTTTTTCTAAAATAGAGCCGCTAGCTATTAAATATGGGATAGGTATCAAAAAGCATGATTTAGAAGGAAGAGTTATTACAGCAGAATTTAATGATTACTTTTTAGTTACAGTCTATACGCCTAATTCTAAAAGAGAATTATTAAGACTAAAATATAGGCAAAAAGAATGGGATGTTGATTTTTTAAAATATCTAAAAGAATTAGAAAATAATAAACCTGTAGTTTTTTGTGGAGACTTAAATGTAGCACATAAAGAGATTGATTTAAAAAACCCTAAAACAAATCATAGAAATGCAGGATTTACGGATGAAGAAAGAATGGGATTTGATAATTATATAAATGCAGGATTTATAGATACTTTTAGAGAATTTGAAAAAGGAGAAGGGTATTATACCTGGTGGAGCTATATGTTCCAGGCAAGATCTAGAAATGTAGGTTGGAGAATTGATTATTTTTGTATTTCTAAAGTATTACGCTCTATATTAAAGAACGCATATATTTTAAAAGATGTAATGGGATCAGATCACGCTCCTATTGTTATGGAAATTAATGATTAGTAAAAATAAAATAAAATTATTACGCTCTTTAAGGCTTAAAAAATACAGAGAGCAAAATAAAAAAACAATTCTTGAAGGAACACGCTTAATTGATGAGGCAATTAATGCTAGTGCGCAAATTGATTCAGTCTTTGCAACAAAAGAAATATTACATGCTAATCAGAGCTTAGCAGAAAAAATACAATCACATCATATTCCACTAGATATGATTAATCAATATGATTTAAATGGAATATCAGATACCCAACATTCTCAGGGTATCATAGCAGTGGTTAAAACTAGCTCTTTTACTATTGCAGATTTACCAAATGGATTAACTGATCATATTATTATTTTGGATAATATCTCAGACCCAGGTAATCTAGGTACAATATTTAGAACATGTGCTTGGTATGGAATTAAATCTATAGTTATAGCATCTGGAACTGTTGATCCTTTTAACTTTAAATCTATGCGAGCAGGAATGGGCGCTCATTTTTATTTTAATCATATTATTATTGATAACAATCAATCGATTATAGATTTTTTAGATGCAGATAAATTTAATATGTATTGTGCTGATCTTAAGGGAAAGGATATCTCAAAAGTTAATGTTAATCAAAAATGGGCTATTATATTAGGTTCAGAAGCACATGGAATTAGTTCATCATTTCAAAACTATGATAAAATTACAATTAAGAGGTCAGAAAAAATTGAAAGTTTAAATGTATCTGTAGCTTGTGGAATTATTTTAGAGCAATTAAAAAAATAAATTTAAAATTTTCCACTTTTAAGTGGATAATATGCAAGCCTAGAATCAATCATTCCATTCTTTAAAATTATTTTTTTCTTTGTACGTAGACCTACATGTTTAAGTAATTCTAAATTTCCAGTGAAGATATAGCCGCTAAATCCTTGAAAGTTAGTTTTTAGATGATCACCTAAATTTTTATATAATATTTGTAGTCTTTCTGTATCTCCAATACGATATCCATATGGAGGATTAGTAACCACAATACCTTTATTTTCACAAGGTATAATTTTTTTAAAATCACTGATTTTAAAATTAATATATTTATTAAGATTTAGTTTCTTAATACTATCATTTGCAATTTTAATATTATTACTGAGAAAATCAGACCCATAAATTTTTACATCAGAATAGTTAATCTTATTATTTTCTTCTTTGATAACTTTATTCCATAAAGACTCATCAAAATTTTCCCATTTTTTAAATGCATAATATTCTCTTAAAATCCTAGGGGGGATATTAAATGCTAGCATTGCTCCTTCAATTAAAAATGTTCCAGATCCACACATAAAATCATATAAAGGTTCTTTTTTATTCCAATCTGTCAGCATTAGAATTCCTGATGCTAAAGATTCATTAAGTGCTGCTTTATGAATTTTTGTTCTATATCCTCTCATAAATAAAGGCCATCCAGAACTATTTAAAAATACCTTCATTTTCTTATTTTTAATATATACAAAAACATAAAAATCAGGATTTCTTTTATCAATAGAAGGTCGTTTATTAGTTTTTTTTCTTATTTTATCAACAATTCCATCTTTAATACGCATGGTACAAAAATTTTGTTTTTGAATAATTGTTGAATTTATTTTTGTTCTAACTGCAAAAGTACTGTTGGTATTAATTATTTCATCCCATTTAAAGCGATAAATTGTTTTATAAATATCATTATAGTTTGAAATTGTTCCATCAAAAAGCTCCATATGAAGATTCATTCCAACTCGAGTTTTATAATTAATTCTGTACATATCTTCAAGTGTACCTTTAAAGTGAATTCCACCATGATCTATATGAGTTGATTGTGTAATATAGGAATTTATTTCTTTTTGTAGTACATCTTCTAGTCCTCGTGGACATGTTAGATAGAATTTATACATATTTATAATTAGAGATTTGTAGTATCCTTTTTATATCCTAGAATTTCTTCTAATGGAACAAATTTATTAACACCTATAGATACTTCAATATCCTGCCCTGTGAATTCACTTGGATGCTGATAACCACTAGCATGAGTTAACTGTAATAATTCTTTTCTAAATCCTTTAATATATTGTGAACATCGTTCTGATTTACTTGTAATATTCAGACCTCTTTGTAGCCATTTACTCTGTGTTGCAACGCCAGTAGGACAGTCTCCTTTATGACATTTTTGTGCTTGTATACATCCTATAGAAAGCATCATTTCTCTTGCAACATTAATCATATCGCAGCCCATGGAAAAAGCAATAATAGCTCGATCTGGAAATCCTAATTTAGCACTACCTATCCAAGTTATTTTATTTGTTAATTGTTTGTTTTTAAATATCATATATACACGTTTAAAGCCAATTTTAAATGGTAGAGATACATGATCAGAAAAAGCAAGAGGAGCAGCTCCTGTTCCTCCTTCTCCTCCATCAATTGTTATAAAATCAGGTCCTTGATTCCTAGTTTGCATTTTATTTGCTAATTCTTTCCAAAAATCTAATTTTCCAATTGCACTTTTAATCCCAATTGGTAAGCCTGATGAGTTAGCTAACAATTCAATAAAATCAATTAATTCATCTACTGTTGAAAAAGCAGTATGATTACTTGGAGAAATACAGTCTTTAAATGGTTGAATTCCACGAATATTAGCGATTTCTTTTGTTACTTTTTGACTAGGTAATACCCCTCCTTTTCCAGGTTTAGCTCCTTGTGATAATTTTATTTCAATCATTCTAATATTAGAATTATTTTTAACTGTATTTTTAAATTGATTTAATGAAAAGTCTCCATTTTCATTTCTTGCTCCAAAATATCCTGTTCCTATTTGCCAAACAATATCTGCTCCTTTGCAATGATAAGGACTAATTCCGCCTTCACCTGTATTATGATAACAATTGGCTTTCATTGCTCCCATATTTAAAGATGTAATTGCATTTTCTCCTAGGGAACCGAAAGACATTGCAGAAATATTAATAATTGATTTTGGTTGATATGGTTTTTTCCTATTATGTGATTGTCCAATAATTTTTTACATGGAATTAAATGATCAGTATTATTTTTATTTTGAATAGCTGGAAAAGTAGAATGTTTAATAATAGGGTATCCAATTTCATATAATTGTTCTGTTGTTCCAAATCCAAATGTGTTTTTTTGTTTTTTGGCTATTGCATATATCCAAGATCGTTCAGCTCTATTAAAAGGCATTTCTTCCTTATCGTTTGTAACCCAGTATTGCCTGATTTCAGGACCAATAATTTCACCTAAATATCGAAGATGTCCAATAAGAGGAAAATTGCGCAATATAGCATGTTCTTTTTGAAATAAATCATATAGAACAATTAAACATAGTAGGGCTAAAATGATATATACAATGATTGTACTATCCATATCATTAAAATTTAAGCAAATAAAGAGTTTAAAATTATATTTTTAATTAATTGTATTATGAAAATTGCAATAATAGGAGAAATATCAATTCCACCTATGGGTGATATAGTATTGCGTATTGGATTTAATATATAATTTGAAATTTGATAGATTAATTGAATTACAGGTTGATATGTATTATGAGGGAACCATGATAGTATCACTCGTATAAAAATAATATAAGTTAAAATTTCAAATGCTATGCTTATAATAGATATCATTTGTAAGAAATTTGATTGATTCTTTTATCTAAATCAACTTTGTTGATTTTACATAATTCTTCCAATCCAAAACCAGATACAGTATATGATGCAATAGCTGTACCATGTATCACAGCTTCTATGGGATTATTTAAGCCATGATTAGAAATATAGCCTAACACACCCCCTGCAAAGCTATCTCCCGCTCCAGTTGGATCATATACAGTAGTATTGGGTACAACAGATACATAAGAGATATGATTATTATAGGCTATCAGTGAGCCGTGACTTCCTTTTTTAATAATGACAATTTGAGGTCCTTGATCTAAAAATTCTCTAGCAATATCTTCTAAATTATTTTTTCTTGTTAATTGTATTGCTTCTTCATCATTTAACATGAAAATATCAACTTTTGATATTAGTTCCCAGACTTTTTGAGGAAATAGATCAATCCATAAATTCATTGAATCAGCAGCAATTAAATGAGGCGCTTTAACTTTATTTATAACATCTAATTGCAATTCAGGTTGGATATTTCCAAGGTATAAAATTGGCTGATTAAAATGTTGTTTAATAATAGGTTTAAAATTTTCAAATACTCCTAAATTAGTAAATAAAGTTTCTCTATGTGAGTAATCATGATTATACTCTCCACCCCAGCTAAATGTTTTTCCATTCTCAATAGTTATTGATTGTGTATTAATAGTATATTTTTTAAATAAATCCCAATGTTCTTCTTGAAAATCATTTCCAACAACTCCAATAATTGATACATTAGTATAGTGTGATGCAGCAACACTAAAGTATGTACATGAACCACCTATAATATTATCTCTATTACCCCTTGGAGTTTTTATAGAATCAAATGCTATTGAACCAACAGCTAATATTTCCTTTGAATCTTGCATGTATGTATGTAATGTATATTCTAAACTTAATTTATTATATTCATAAATTAATTCTTTATATGGATATAATCAGAGTGATAATATGAAAAAATTACATTATTGTTCTAATTGTGGAGAAAAAAACAGTTTTGGAAGGAAAGATGGTAATATTAGATATTATTGTTTGAAATGCGAAACGATACATTATCAAAATCCAAAACCAACAGCTACTTTAATTTGTACCAAAAATGATGAAATTTTATTGGTAAAACGTGCATTTAATCCAGGGAAAGGAGAGTGGAGTTTACCTGGAGGTTTTTTAGAGTTAGGAGAAACTTTAGAAGAAGGAGCAGAAAGGGAATTAAAAGAAGAAACTAATTTAAATGGAAAAGTAGTAAAATTAATTGGGAATTGTTCATATTTTAACTCTATTTTTGGGGATATTTTACTATTGGGTTTAGAGGTGAAAGTTGACGATTGGAAAGACTTGGTTGCAGGAGATGATGCTCTTGATGCTAAATTATTTAAAGTTAATAAATGTCCTAAGTTAGTCTTTGAATGCCATCAAAAAATATTTGATATGTATATTAAAAATAAAATATAATAATGAAATTACTAATTTTACATGGACCTAATATGAATTTATTTGGAATTCGTTCTTCAAAAAAAGGAGAAAGAATTACTTTAGATAAAATCAATAGATTTATTAGGCATTATGTTAGAAATACAAATTTAGATGTTAAAATTATGCAGACACATAATGAATCTAAAGCTGTATCATATATACAAAAAAATAGAAAAAAAATTGATGCTATTATTATAACTCCTGGTCCTTGGATTTATTCAGGGTATATATTATTAGATTTATTATATATACTTAATATTCCTTATACAGTTATTAGTTTAGATGCTGGGATTCCTAATAGTATTTTTAATAATAATAAAATCATTTATCATTCTGATATTTTAAAATCATTCCAGGAGGCAATTGAAAAGTATGCTAATAAATAATAAAACTTTATCTTTCCCTTTATATATTATTGGATTAAGTATGATTATATGTGGTATTAGATGGTTGATACATCCAGAACCCTGGATGCTTGATGAGGCTGCAAATGTTGAACGTTTAGGCATGACGTTTCAGGATTTATTTAATGAAGAAATTAATAGTACATTACCTGATTATTTAATACAAATTTATAGGTTTTTTGGATTTTGGGTTTTAATTATTGGATTTTTTATAACTAGTTTATCCCGCAATATTATTGCTAATAATATAGGAACTCCTCTTCTAGCTATTATTGGTTTTATGATGTTTTTTGGTATGTATTTAGGGTATACTTTTATTCCAAGCTCACATTTTATTGATTTAATGTGGATATTATTTGCATGCTATGCAGTTAGTTTGTATTCTTATTTAAAATTGACAAAATAGATTATTGAATAAATTATATAAAATAGACGATTTTTATTTTAAGCATTATTTAAATACAAGATGGAAAGATTTAGATGCATTTAATCATATTAATAATGCAGTGTTTTTATCTTATATTGAAGATGCAAGGGTTGTGTTTTTTAAAAGATGGAAGATCAATTATGCTGAAAAATCATTAATTGTAGCATCTGTAAAAATAGATTATTTAGAGCAAGTTAAGCATCCCTCTGAATTAATTATTGGGCAAAAAGTTTCACGTTTAGGAACTAAAAGTTTTGATATTACATCTGCTGTATTTGTTAAAGATAGGCCAAATCCTGTGTGTGTTTCTGTGATTACAAGTGTAGCTTTTGATTTTACAAAAAATCAAACAATAAAAGTTTTTCAAGAAATTATTGACGATTATCAAAAATAAGTATAAATTTGGACGACTGGAAGAAAGGGAAATGATATTATGAGAATATTAACTATTTTACTATTACCATTATTATTTATTGTGACATCTTGTGATAGTGGTGGAGAAGGTTCTGCTTGTGCTATTGATCCTACAGGAACGTGGGAATTTACTCAATTTGATTTAGCTTTTTCAGAAGAATGTGATTGTGGAGATGGAACTACCTGTAACGAGGCATTAGAGACTGATACTATTTTAGAAAGCTTAGAATGTGTTGATGTTTTGATTAATGCAGGTTATATATTAACTGATACATGTGAATGTGAAAGCGATGGAAGAGACGTTGAATGTGAAGATGTTTCTACTTATACATGTAGTGATAATATTATAGCTAGTGATGGAGATGTTTGGCTTATTACTGGTAATACAGCAACTACTGGAAGTATACAAACTATGGCTGAATTTTTATCAGAATGGGATATAGAGTCTGATTGGGATTTTGGTATAGGGTGTACTGTAACAACAACGGTTTCTTTGACACGAGAATAAAAAAATAAAAATTAATCAGAGTATATTGAAAATATACTCTGATTATAAACTTTATACTAACTCTCCTACTCCACCTCTTCTCTTATCACCAATAGCATTATTTATACTTACGCAATTTACTCCTCCAAAAAATAAACTCTTTTTCTCAAATGGTATTTTTTTAATATGCTTAAAATATTGATTTGTTGGAATTTGAATTTGAGGTTCAAAATAAAGCTCTTTTCCTTCTAGATGTATTCTGGATGCATCAATTGCATCTTCAAGAGGCATATTTTTAATTATAAGATTTAGAATAACTTGTATAATAGCAGATCTTATCCTATTGCTTCCACCACTTCCTAGAGCATATATAGGTTTATTATTTTTAAAAATAATTGTAGGGCAAATCATTGTAGGTAATCTTCTTTGATTCTTCCAATTATGAAATCCATAAGGATTTAGATCTTGTTCTCCTAACATATTGTTCATCATAATTCCAAATTCTGGAATAAAGTGACCGCATCCTTCACCATTTGTAGTAGTTACGCTAACAATATTATTCCACTTATCAATAATACTAATATGAGTTGTTGATCCTAATCCAGATAATTTAGAGGTATTCCCAATAAAATTATTATCATTAAATAAGTCTAAATACTCGGAAAATATTTTTTTATTTAAAACATTATTAATTTCCATTTCATTATTAGGATTAGAACAAACTGAGTTGCGTGCCATCGAAGTTAGCTCCATTGATTTAACTAATTGAGTGATATTCGCATTGAGTTTATTTGATTTTTTTAAAAGTTTTAACATAAAAATCATTAATGTGCCACCATATGAAGGAGCTGGATTTGTAAAAATTTTATATTCTCCAATATTGATTATATTGGGTTTGCGAATTTTCATTTGATAGTTTTTTAATTCTTTTTTATTAATATACCCTTCTGATGAATAAAACTTATTTACTATATCAGCACCATCACCCTCATAAAAAAACTTTTTTCCATATCTTGAAATAGAATAAAGAAAATCTGAAAAATTAGGATTTTTAAAGGTGTCTCCTTGTTGTAAAAATTTATTATTAGTATGAAATAATTTATAACCTTCTTGAGAGTGTAGTAATATAGGTTTGATTAATTTATTAATATATGCTTGATATTTAGATAGTTTCACACCCTCTTTTGCAATCTTAATAGCAGGTTCTAATACTATGTTTAAAGGTAAAACTCCCTTTTCCTGATGGATATCTAACAATCCTGCAATATTACCAGGAGTTGCTGTTGATCCTTTCCCTATATGAAAATCTTGAGATGTATTACCAAAATCAACGTTAATTTTTTGAAAATCAATTTTTTTATTATTATTTGAAGGGCAATCAACAAAGAAATCATATACAACAGGAATATCATTATTGGACATTCCAAGCATAATTCCACCGCCACCAGCACCAGTTAATGAAAATTCAGATGTCATACTTGTGAATATTGCTCCAATTGCTGCATCAAAGGCATTTCCGCCATTATAGAATATTTGTTTTGCTGCTTCTACAGCTTCTTTTGATCCACCAGAAATTGACCCATATTTCATAAAATAAATTCTTTCAATTAATTATATAACTTTTTATTAAAGATGTAGAATAAATTATTAATTTA